>OGIX01000093.1_pt1 | contig 84105 bp, 73 predicted proteins | sample 1571901 | NCBI WGS metagenome assembly OGIX01 (sample SAMEA2582102, study PRJEB24529) | metagenome | biome: Human gut stool | place: China | collected 2011
ACTAATTTTTTAAAATAAAACAGTTTTTGGATGTAATTGACAATGAACTTTTCATAATATATAATAGAAGCGTTAAAAACTATGATTAGGAAAAGTATTTAAGTTTTTTCTTTAAGAGAGTGATTGGTTGGTGCGAAATCATAGAAAGGCTTTAGGAAAATCACCTAGGAGTTGGAGGCTGAAAGTTTAACGATTAAGCTACCCCGTAATCCTGCGTTAAAGGATAGGATATGATAGTATCTGAAGATATAGCTCAATTTATATAGTTGAGTTTAATAACCATAGGTGGTATAGCGAATAACACTTCGTCCTTTTGGATGGAGTTTTTTTATTTATCTGAAACTTTAATCTATAAAATCGTAGATTTTTAATTTAAGTTAGGTAATTTTTCTTATTTAAAGGTTGATACTAAAGATAATATAACAATATTTATTATTTCAATTTAAAGCAAAATAAGTAATTACAATAGGAGAAGGGAGAAGCAATATGTACAAAAAGGTAGAACTTTCAAATGGTTTTGTCGGCTTAGAAAAAGAAGTTGCAAATCTTTGGACTGCAAGAAATGTAATAAAAAAGAATTTTGATATGAATCAAGATGGTGAATACTTCACTTTCTATGATGGACCTCCAACAGCAAACGGTAGACCTCACGTAGGACACGTTTTAACAAGAGTTATGAAGGATATAATCCCAAGATACAAGGTTATGAAGGGATATAAGGTTATAAGAAAAGCTGGTTGGGATACTCATGGTCTTCCAGTTGAGCTTGAAATCGAAAAGAAGCTTGGAATTTCAGGTAAAGAACAAATAGAAGAATACGGTGTTGAAAAATTCGTTAAAGAATGTAAAGAAAGCGTATTTACTTACGTAAGTATGTGGGAGAAGATGACTAACCAAATCGGTTATTGGGTTGACATGGAAAATCCATATGTAACTTATCATAACCCATATATCGAGTCAGTTTGGTGGGCGTTAAAACAAATGTGGGATAAAGGTCTTTTATATGAAGGACATAAAGTAATGCCATACTGTCCAAGATGTGGAACTGCTTTATCATCTCACGAAGTTGCTCAAGGATATAAGGATGTTAAAGACTTAACTTGTATTGCTAAATTTAAAGTTGAAGGAGAAGAAAACAAGTATATATTAGCTTGGACAACAACTCCTTGGACATTACCTTCAAACTTAGCTTTATGTATAAACAAAGCTTATACTTATGTAGAAGCAAAAGTTGGGGAAGAAACATTAATATTAGCTAAAGATTTAGCAGCAAAAGTTTTAGGTGAAGACTATGAAATAGTTAGAGAATTCCCTGGAACAGAACTTTTAGGAACTAAGTATGAGCAATTAATGCCTTTCGGTAAAGTTGAAGGTAAAGCCTTTGAAGTAATCCACGGTGATTATGTTACTTTATCAGATGGTACTGGTATAGTTCATATAGCTCCAGCTTACGGTGAAGACGACAGCTTAGTAGCTAAAGCTAATGGAATCACTTTCATCAATTTAGTTGATAGAGAGGGTAGATTCGTAGAAGAAGTTACTCCATGGGCTGGTAAATTCGTTAAGAAATGCGATGATAGCATCTGTAAATGGCTTGAAGAAAACAACAAGTTATTTAAATCAGAAAGACATCTTCACTCATACCCACACTGCTGGAGATGCGATACTCCACTTCTTTACTATCCAAAGGAGAGCTGGTTTGTTGCAATGACAACTCTAAGAGATAAGCTTTTAGAAAACAACAACAAGATTAACTGGTACCCAGATAACATAAGAACAGGTAGATTTGGTAAGTTCTTAGAAAATGTTATCGACTGGGGGATTTCAAGAGATAGATACTGGGGAACTCCACTTCCAATATGGGGATGTGAATGCGGACATAAAGAATGTATCGGAAGTATTGAAGAGTTAAAAGAAAAGGGAATTAACGTTCCAGAAGATATCGAATTACACAAACCTTATATAGATAATGTTCATTTAAAATGTGAAAAGTGTGGAAAGGAAATGACAAGAACTAATGAAGTTATTGACTGCTGGTTCGATTCAGGATCAATGCCATTTGCACAATTACACTATCCATTTGAAAATAAGGAATTATTTGAAGAAAACTTCCCAGCTCAATTTATATCAGAAGCTGTTGACCAAACAAGAGGATGGTTCTATACATTATTAGCAATTTCAACTGCTATATTTGATAGAAACCCATTTGAAAACTGTATAGTTTTAGGTCACGTTCTTGATAAGAAGGGCTTAAAGATGTCAAAATCTAAGGGTAATGTCGTAGATCCATTTACAGTATTAGATGCTCAAGGTGCAGATGCAACAAGATGGCATTTCTATACTGCAAGTGCTCCATGGTTACCAACAAGATTCTCAGTAGATGATGTTGGTGAAGCAGGAAGAAAGTTTATGGGAACATTATGGAATGTTTACTCATTCTACGTTCTATATGCTGAGTTAGATCAATTCAATCCACTTAACTACGCAGATTTTGTATCAGAAAATGTTATGGATAAATGGGTTATGTCTAAGCTTAATACATTAGTTAAAGATGTTGATTCAATGTTAGATTCTTACCAAATAACTCAAGCTGCTTTAGCAATTGAAGACTTTACAGATGAGTTATCAAACTGGTATGTAAGAAGAAATAGGGGAAGATACTGGTCAGAAGAGTTAACTGATGACAAGATTGGTGCTTATGTAACATTATATAGAGTATTAACTACTTTAATAAAAGTTGCAGCTCCATTCGTACCATTTATAACAGAAGATATTTATCAAAACTTAGTAGCTGGCTTAGATCAAAATGCTCCAGAAAGCATTCACCTATGCGCATGGCCACAAGTTGATGAAAATGCTATAAACAAAGATTTAGAAAAGGAAATGGACTTAGCTTATACAATAGTTAAACTTGGAAGAAGTGCAAGAAATGGTGCTAACATTAAGAATAGACAGCCACTTTCTAAGATGCTTATTTCAACAGATTCACTTCCAGAATACTACGGTGATATTATAACTGATGAGTTAAATATAAAAGAAGTTGAATTTGGTGCAGACCTTTCTAAATATGTTAACTTTGAAATCAAGCCAAACCTACCTGTATTAGGAAGAGCTTACGGTAAGATGATACCTGGAATTAGAAGAGAAATAGCTGCTAGAAACCAAATGGAATTAGCTCAAGCTATCCAAAATGGTGAAACAGTAACTATAAATGTTGATGGAACTGAAATTGAACTTAATAAAGAAAACTTATTAGTTACAATGCAAGGGTTAGAGGGTTATGCATTTGCTGGTGAAGGATCAATAGGTGTTGTTCTTGATACTCATATTTCTGAGGAGCTTAGAGAAGAAGGTCACGTAAGAGAAATGATTTCTAAGATTCAAAATATGAGAAAAGACAAAGGATTCCAAGTTGCAGATAAAATCAATCTTTATGTATCAGGAAATGAAATGCTAGAAGGCGTTATCAAGAAATTTGCTGACACTATAAAGAAAGAAACTTTAACTCAAGAAATAGTATTTAATGGAGATTATGATTACACTGAAACTGTTATTAATGGTGAAAAATTAAATATGACAGTAGAAGTTGTTAAGTAATTTAAATTTATTTATGGTAAAGAAGGGGATTAAGTCATAATTCCCTTCTTTTTTTGAAACAATATATAAAGAGAAGTAAATTAGTTAAAAATTATAATATATTGATAAAATATTCATATGTTCTTGTATAACCAAGGAAAAAACGGTATAATTAATAATTAAAATGAAAAAAATGGAGTGATGTTGACATGGCTACTTCTATTAAAGATGTTGCAAGAGAAGCGGGCGTTTCAATAGCTACGGTTTCTAGAGTACTTAATGATATAGATGTTGTAAATGAAGATACAAAGAAAAAGGTATTGGATGCAATAAAGAAGTTAGGATACAGACCAAACATCGTAGCTAGAAGCTTAAAGACTCAAAGAACTAAGACAATAGGAATATTAGTTCCAGACATATCAAGTGGATTCTACCCAGAAATAGTTAGGGGTGCAGAAGATGTTGCTAATATATACGATTATAATGTTATATTATGTAACTCAGACTTTGACTATGACAAAGAAAAAGACTACTTAAGAGTACTTAAAGAAAAAATGGTAGATGGAGTTATTTATATGAGTTCTTCATTACAAGAAGAATCACTTGATATAATTAACGATCTAGACTTAAAAACAGTATTAGTTGAAACAAAAGATAGAGAAGAAAGATTACCAAGTGTAACTATAGATAATATAGAAGCTACATATGAAGCAACTAAGCATTTACTTGCTAAGGGAATAAAAAATATTGCCTTTGTAGGAGTAAAGAAGGATGCTGCTAATGCTTGGGGATATAGATTCTTAGGATACGAAAAGGCATTAAAAGAAGCTGGAATAGAAGTTGATGAAGATTTAGTATTTTTACAAAATCTTAAATACAAAACAGGGCATGATGCTGCGGAAAAATTCTTAAAGGTAGATAAAAAAATTGAAGGTGTTGTATGTGCATCTGACGAAATAGCTATGGGAGTTATAAATGGATTAAGAGAAAAAGGAATTAATACTCCTGATGATGTTAGCGTTATAGGATTTAATAATAATGCTATAGCATCTTATTTCTATCCAAGATTAACTACAGTAAATCAACCAAGTTATGATATGGGATCTGTAGCTATGAGAATGTTAATTAAGATTTTAAATAACAAGCCTTTAGAAGAAGATCAATATGTATTAGATCATAACTTAATACAAAGAGAAAGTTGTAAATAAGCCGTAATATACGGCTTATTTTTTTTATAACAAACTTCTTTAATAAAGATTGTAATAATAAAGAAAATATGGTAAACTATATTTATAGGCTTGAGAACGTTTACTAAATATAAATGAAATGGGTTAGAAATTTCAACTATGTATGTGTTATTTTATGAGAGTATGAGTCAAATGGGTTAAAAGTAGTTTAGTAAACAAAATTATAAAAAGATAGCTATGGGTAAGCTATCTTTTTTTATTTAAGTAAAAATACTTTATAATATTCCTTCTGTTTTTAATATATCTTCTAATTGTTGTACCTTTTGAGTTAGAGTATAGAATTTTTCTTTTAAAACTTCCTTTGGTGCATCTATTGTATCAACGAATTCTTCCATTTCTTCAACTGTTCTTAATGCTTCTTCTATGTCTCTTTGAGCTAATTTTAAGTTTGATTCTTTCATCGGTACATCTCCTTATATTTAAAGTAAAACTAATATAGTATTATCTTTATCCTATCACTAATAAATATCTGTTGCAAGGCATATATTTTAAATAGTTAACAGTTAAAAGAGAAAAGTTAGAGGCTTAAAAAACAACTCTTCCTGGCGTTTGCAACAAGTGATAAGTAATAAGGGACAAGTGGCAGATTGCAAGTAATTATAAGAGTTAAATATTAAAAATTACGTAGTAATTTTATCTATAACTTTTAACTTGTCACTTGCAACTTTTAACTAAAAAAATTTGGGGGGATAATAATGATAAATTACATATGGTTTATAATGATTTTTCTAGGGATACTAGTTAGTGTGTTCACCGGAAATGGAGAAGCTATGTCTAATACAATAATTAGTTCTATAGATAGTACTGTTACTTTTATTATAAGCTTAGTAGGATTGATGTGTTTTTGGTGTGGTGTAATGAGAGTTGCTGAAAAAAGTGGATTAACAGAAAAGTTAGCAAAGCTTATGAAACCTGTACTTAAAGTTATTTTTAAGGAAGCGGCTAAAGATGAGAAAGCTTTAGGGGCAATTGTAATGAATATAACAGCTAATATGATGGGATTAGGAAATGCAGCTACACCTTTTGGAATAAAAGCTATGGAAGAGATGGATAGACTTAATAGAGATAAAGGAAGAGCCAGTAATGATATGGCATTATTTTTAGTGCTCAATGCAGCTTGTGTTCAACTAGTTCCGTCTACAGTAATATCTATAAGAGCTGCAGCTGGATCTACAAATCCAGGGGTAATAATTCTACCAGCTATTCTATCTACAACTATAGCTGCTGTAGTAGGTGTTATATGCGCTAAAATTCTTCAGAGGTATTTTTAAAAGGGGAGGGATAAAATATGTTTCAATATATAACTAAAAGTATAATTCCTATAATTGTATTCATAATAATAACTTATGGAATGATTAAAGGAAGAAAAGTTTATGAATGGTTTGTTGAAGGTGCAAAAGATGGATTAAAGGTATGTATGAATATTTTTCCCTATCTTTTAGCAATGATTTTAGCAGTTCATATATTTAGAGAGGCAAAGCTTTTAGATATGTTAAATAATCTTATAGCGCCTATATCAGGATTGATAGGATTACCTAAAGAGGTAGTTCCACTTACTTTAGTAAAGCCTTTATCAGGAAGTGGAGCTATGGGAATATTTACAGATATACTTAAGAATTATGGACCAGATACCTTTATTGGATTAGTGGCATCAGTAATAATGGGAACTACAGAAACTATTTTTTATACTGTAACAGTATACTTTGGAGCGGTAAAAATAAAAAAGGTTAGACATACTGTTTGGGCTGCAGTGATGGCTGATATGACAGCAATTATTATGGCGATACTAATGGTTAAAATTCTTATATTTTAAAACTATATGGAAAAATTTTGTTTTTATAGGTATAATATTTATTAATTGTAGCAGTTAATTAAAAAGAAAAGGAGCATAAATTATATGAAAGCAGATTTTTTTAAAAGTAATAGGGCAAGATTACTAGAAAAGATAAAAGATAATTCTATTGTGATTTTATTTGCAGGTAATGCACCTAAAAAGACTGCAGATGAGGCTTATCCATTTACACCTAATAGAAATTTTTATTATTCTACAGGTATAAGTGAAGAAAATCATATTCTTGTAATGAGTAAAATAAATGGAACTACTAAAACTACTTTATTTATAAAAGATATAGATCTTAACTTAGAAAGATGGATAGGAAAGAGTATTCGTAAGGAAGAAGCTACAGAAATTAGCGGAATTGAAGATGTAAAATTTAAAAGCCAATTTGAATCAGATATTCATAGACAACTTTGTTTAAAAGAAGAAATAAACTTATATTTAGATTTAGAGAGAGATAGTATTTCTTCGTCAGCTAGCATTGCACATGAGTTTGCCAAAAATATAGTTTCTAAATATCCACAAGTAATGATTAAAAACGTATTTAGTATATTTGGAGAGTTAAGATTAGTAAAAAGCGAAGAAGAAGTTGATAACATAAAGAAAGCTATATCAATAACAATTGAAGGTATTGAAGCTTTAATGAAAAATTCTAAACCTGGTATGAAGGAATATCAATTAGAATCATATTTTGATTTCGTATGTAAAAATAATGGTGTAAAAGATTTAGCTTTTAAGACTATTGCAGCGGCAGGAAAAAATGCATCTACATTACACTATGTATCAAATGATGCAGAATTAAAAGATGGAGATTTAATTCAATTTGATTTAGGAGCACAATATAATTTTTATAATGCAGATATATCAAGAGCATTTCCTGTGAACGGGAAATTTACAGAAAGGCAAAAGGCTGTTTATAATGCTGTGTTAAAGGTTAATGAAGAAATAATTAATGATATTAAACCAGGTAAGACGTTTAAAGAGATAAATAATAAAGCTACTGATTTAATAGCTGAAGAGTGTATTAAATTAGGACTTATAAAAGAAAAGTCAGAGGTTAGCAAGTACTATTTCCATAGTATAGGACATAGCTTAGGCCTAGATACTCATGATTTAGAAACTCCTCATAGAGATATAACATTCAAGGAAGGTGTAGTATATACAGTAGAGCCTGGAATTTATATTGAAGAAGAAAATATAGGTATAAGAATAGAGGATGATGTTCTTGTAACTGAGGATGGAGTAATAAATCTAACAAGTGAAATGATAAAAACAGTGGAAGAAATAGAAAATTTTATGGCTAAATATAATAATAATATTGAGTAAATATATTAAAAAAGTTATAAAATGGTATTGTCAAAAACGAATATAATGTGTATAATGATATTAAATTAATCGTGAATAAATAAAGGTAGAGGCGCGGTACTTAATAGTACTATTAACGAGGTAAGCACTTTGAGTTAATAGGAAAGGAATTATCGCCGAAGCATACAACTGATGCTTTAAGGTTGTATAGCTGGGGATGTATATAAGATATACATCACTGTCACAAACTTGTTTTTGTGGTGAGCTATCATTTGAGGAAGACCTAAATTATTTTAATGCAATTTTAGGGCCTTGAGTGTTAACTCAAGGCTCTTTTTAATTGCACAAAAGCAAAACCCTTTAATTATTCACAAAAAAATGTATTAGATTAAGGGGGAAATAAAAAATGAAAAAGACAGGATTTAGAGTAATTCTACTGACAATGATTATTTTTACATTATCAACAACAATGGCATTCGCTAGTGAGTTAGAACCAGCAGCGGTTAATGCAGAAAGATTTGGATTATTAACTTTAATACCACCAATAGTGGCTATAGTATTAGCCTTTATAACTAAGAATGTTGTAATTTCTTTATTTATAGGTATTTTATCAGGTAGCTTTTTAGTTAGCCTTACAGGACATAATGTGTTTTATGCACTTATACAAGCGTTTTTAGATTTTGTAACTAGAGCATTAAATTCTTTAGCAGATCCATGGAATGCAGGGATAATACTTCAGGTATTAGCAATTGGAGGAGTTATTAATCTAGTTGGGAAAATGGGTGGAGCAAAAGCTATAGCTGAAGCTTTAGCAAAAAAAGCAAAGACTGCAAAAAGTACTCAATTAATAACTTGGTTATTAGGATTATTCGTATTCTTTGATGATTATGCCAATTCTCTTATAGTTGGACCTATAATGCGTCCTGTAGCTGATAAAATGAAAATTTCAAGAGAAAGATTAGCATTTATAATCGATGCAACTGCAGCACCAGTAGCAGGGCTTGCAATAATATCAACTTGGATTGGACTAGAAGTTAGTTTAATAGGTGAAGGATTTAATCAAATAGGTGTAGAAGCAAGTGGATTCGGGGTATTCCTTCAAACTATACCATATAGATTTTATAACATATTAATTCTTGCATTTATAGTTGTAACAGCTGTTACTTTAAAAGAGTTTGGGCCAATGAGAAAAGCTGAAATAGCTGCAAGAAAGAGAAATAAAGAAATAGATGAAGAAGTTTCAGTATCATCTACTCAAATGGATGAATTAGAGCCAAAAGAAGGCGTAAAACTTAGTATATGGAATGCAATTATTCCAATAGGGACATTAATTATTTCTGCATTAGTAGCATTTTATTACAGTGGATATAGTTCAATAATGGGCGGAGATAATGTAGTGCTTCAACAACTAATGTCTAATTCACCTATGTCATTTACAGGAATAATGGAAGCTTTCTCAGCAGCGGATGCTTCAGTAGCACTATTCCAATCAGCATTATTTGCATCGGTTGTAACTATAATTATGGCTGTTTGTAAAAAGATATTTACTTTAAGTGAGGCTATAGATACTTGGGTAGATGGAATGAAAGGATTAATTATTACAGGAGTTATTCTTATATTAGCTTGGTCTTTAGGATCAGTAATTAAGGAACTTGGAACTGCATACTATTTAGTTGAAGCATTAAAGGGAGCTATACCAGCATTCTTATTACCAAGTTTAATATTCGTTCTAGGAGCAGTAATATCATTCTCAACTGGAACAGCATATGGAACAATGAGTATATTAATGCCGTTAGCAATTCCTCTTGCACATTCAATTAATCCTGAAATGTCATTTATAGTAGTTTGTACAAGTGCAGTATTAACAGGAGCAATTTTTGGAGATCACTGTTCACCAATTTCAGATACAACAATACTTTCATCAATGGGAGCAGGATGTAACCACATAAATCATGTTAATACCCAAATATGGTATTCATTATTTGTAGCTGTAATAACAATAGTATTTGGATATATTCCAGCAGGTTTAGGATTACCTATATATCTAGTATTACCATTATCATTAGTTGCAGTATACGTTGGGGTACAGATATTTGGTAAGAAGGTAGATGAAGCTACTATAGAAGCGGAAAGTGGCGCTTTAGCAAAGTAATAAAATAAATAAGGGCTATTTTAAGAAGGTTGTACTTGGGGTACAACCTTCTTTTAGATTATTTAAAGTTTTAAAATTAAAATTTATATGAACGCAAAGATTAATTTTACATAATATAGTATAATTGTATTATAAAGTTGTTTAAGTGAAATAAGGGGGCATTATGGCAGTTTGGCAATTATTAATTATTTATGAGATAATACCAATAGTTTTATGGGGATTTGCATGGTATTATGAGAATAGTTATTCGCAATTTCCTGATACATCTAAGGGATTTAAGATTAAATGTGCAAAAGAAAATGAAGAGATATGGAAGTATGCTAATAAAACAGCAGGAAAAATATTTAATATTACAGCGATAGCATTATTTATATTTATAGCTATTACTTTAATTATGCTACCGATAAGCTTTATATTTATTGCAATCATTGTTGTTATAAGTATATTTATATCATTACTAATAATAAATATTATGATAAGAAAAAGAGCTAAATATAAAAGATAAAAAGAATTGACAGTTTTTACATTTTAGAATATTATAAAATTATAAAATGCATAGAAAAGAAGAGTAGTTTAGGAATGTGTCTAAAGAGAGCTAGTATTTGGTGAAAGCTAGCGTCATTGAACTTTATGAAGATGGTCTTGGAGCAGATTATCTGAGTCTTAGGATTAGGATAATACGGGAGCAACCGTTATATTGCAAGGTGATGATGGTCACCTAATGAGATATTTATTGTGAGATAAATATAAAAATAGAGTGGTAACGCGTATATAACGCCTCTATATGGGTAATTAACCTATATAGAGGCTTTTTTATTTAAATATAATTATAAATAAAAATGATAAATTATAGATTAATTTATCGTCGCGAATTTAAAGTTTATAATTGAAATAAAGGGAGGAAAAGATATGACTAAAAAACCATATTATATAACTACGGCTATTGCATACACTTCAGGAAAGCCACATATCGGTAATACTTACGAAATAGTTTTAGCTGATAGTATAGCAAGATACAAGAGATTGCAAGGATACGATGTTCAATTCCAAACAGGAACAGATGAACATGGTCAAAAAATAGAATTAAAGGCTCAAGAGGCTGGAATTACACCAAAGGAATTTGTTGATAATATAGCAGGAGAAATCAAAGGTATCTGGGATTTAATGAATACTTCTTATGATAAATTTATCAGAACAACTGATGAATATCATGAAAAGCAAGTTCAAAAAATATTTAAGAAGCTTTATGAGCAAGGTGATATATATAAAGGTCATTATGAAGGATTATACTGTACACCATGTGAATCTTTCTTTACTTCATCTCAATTAGTTGATGGAAAATGTCCTGACTGTGGAAGAGAAGTTCAGCCAGCTCAAGAAGAAGCATACTTTTTAAAGCTTAGTAAATATACAGATAGATTAATTGAGCATATAAATACTCATCCAGAATTTATTCAACCAGAATCACGTAAAAATGAGATGATGAATAACTTCTTATTACCAGGATTACAAGACTTATGTGTATCTAGAACATCATTTAAATGGGGTATTCCAGTAGATTTTGATGATAAACATGTTGTATATGTATGGCTTGATGCACTTTCAAACTATATAACTGGGTTAGGATATGATTTGGATGGAGAGCATTCAGAGGCTTATACTAAGTTCTGGCCAGCAGATTTACACCTAATAGGTAAGGATATTTTAAGATTCCATACTATTTATTGGCCAATTATGTTAATGGCTCTTGATATTCCATTACCAAAGCAAGTTTTTGGTCATCCATGGTTATTACAAGGTGACGGAAAAATGAGTAAATCAAAAGGTAATGTAATATATGCTGATGATTTAGTAGAGTTATTTGGTGTTGATGCAGTTCGTTACTTCGTTCTTCACGAAATGCCATTTGATAATGATGGAACTATAACTTGGGAGCTTGTTACTGAGAGAGTAAACTCAGATTTAGCTAATACTTTAGGAAACCTTGTTTCAAGAACAGTTACAATGGTTGAAAAGTATTTCGATGGAGTTATTCCAGTACCAATGGTTAAAGAAGCCGTGGATGATGAGCTAATTACATTAGCGCTTGAAACTCCTAAAAAAGTTGCAGATAAGATGGAGCATCTAAAAATTGCAGATGCCTTAGATCAAATATGGAACTTAATTAGAAGAACAAATAAATATATAGATGAAACTACTCCTTGGGTTCTTGGAAAAGATGAAACTCAAAAGGACAGACTTGCTACAGTTCTTTATAACTTATGTGAAAGTATAAGATTTATATCAAGTTTAGTTGCACCATTCTTACCAGAAACAAGTGCAAAAATAAATGAACAAGTTAATATTTCAAAAACAGATTTAGAAAGCTTAAATTCATTTGATGGAACAGCTGCTGGAACAAAGGTTAATAGAGGCGAAGCAATATTCCCTAGATTAGATGTAAAAGCAATATTAGAAGTAGTTGAAAAGAAAAAAGCAGAACAATTAGCAGCCCAACCAAAGGTTGAAGAAAAAAGAGAAATAACTCCAATTAAAGAGGAAATTACAATAGATGATTTTGCTAAGCTTGACTTAAGAGTAGTTAAAGTTACTGCTTGTGAACCAATTAAAGGAGCAAAGAAACTATTAAAATTAAAAGTAGATTTAAATGGTGAAGAAAGACAGGTAGTATCAGGAATAGCTAAATTCTATAAGCCAGAAGATTTAGTAGGAAAGTACGTTGTTTTAGTAGCTAACTTAAAGCCAGTAACATTAAGAGGTGAATTATCTCAAGGTATGATACTTGCTGCAGCTACAGATGATGATAGTATATTAAACTTAGTAAATCCAGGTGATCTACCAACAGGAAGCCAAGTAAGATAAGTGAGAGTCCAAATTTTATATTTGGGTACTCGAACTTACACCTACGAACGTATGTGAGTAGGTGTTTCATTTAAAAGTAAAGGAGCCATTAGGCTCCTTATTTTATAATGAAAAGTGCCTTGCGGCAGATAAAAAAGGGGGGCTTTTAATGAACATAATTATAGGAAATGCGTGGCCTTATGCTAATGGTCCGCTTCATTTAGGAAGAATTGCAGTATGGTTACCTGGTGATATTTTAGCTAGGTATCATAGAATGATGGGAGATAATGTTGTATTTGTATCAGGGACTGACTGTCATGGTACACCTGTTACTAATAGAGCAGAAGAGGAGGGAATAACTCCTTTAAAAGCAGTAGAGAAATATCATAATGAATTTCAGGAGTGTTTTAAATCCTTAGGTTTTTCTTTTGATATTTTTGAAAAAACTCATTCTGAATATCACCAAGAAAAGGTTAAGGAATTTATTTTAGATTTATATAAAAAGGGATATATATATGAAGAAGTAGCAGAAGGATCTAAGCACTTATTTTTTGCTTTATCCAAGTTTGAGAATGATATAAGACACATATTTGATAATCAAGATGGATGGAGGGAAAATGCTCAAAAGATATTAAAAAGATACCTTGATGAAGGATTAAGAGATAGAGCTGTTACTAGAGATTTTGATTGGGGTGTTGATGTACCCTTAGCTGGATATGAAGATAAGAAAATATATGTATGGATCGAAGCTGTAATGGGGTATCTTACAGCTAGTATGAAATGTTTAAGTGAACGCAATGAAGATTGGAGAGAATATTGGAGTGGAGATGATTCAAGAGTATATTTTGTTCATGGAAAAGATAATATACCTTTCCATACTGTAATTTTCCCAGCTATTTTATGTGGTATTGGTATTAAAGAACCTAATTTAAGAATGATATCAAGCGAACATTTAAAGTTAGAAGGAAAGCCTTTTTCAGCAGTTAAGAATTGGGCTTTATGGGCTGATTATATTACTAAAAACTATAATGTAGATAGCTTTAGATATTACATTATGCTGAACTCACCAGAGAATAAGGATACTGATTTTTCATGGAGAGAGTATATAAATGTAAATAATACTGATTTAGTTTCTACTTTATCTAATTATGTACAAAAAGTTATACGCTTCTCAAGAAAAAATTATGGACCCAAAATACCGAATGGAAAGATAGAAGAAAATTTGAAAAATGAAATTTTAGATTTATATTTTAGTGTTGGAGATGATATTGAAGAAGGTAATTTCAATAATGCTCTAAATAATATAATGGCTTTTTGTAGAAAGGCTAATAAAGATTTTCAAGAAAATTTATTGTGGGAGATGGCAGAAAAGAATCCTTCTTACTGCAAAAATAAGATCTATAATAATATTCAAATAGTAGCTAATATAGCTAACTTATTAGAACCATTTATGCCTAATATTTGTGAGAATATAAGAAATGGATTAAATATAAATGAACCAATATGGAGTTTCGTAGAAAAAAAAGCTGGAATATTAAAAGAAGTTGATTCAGAACTAAAGAAAATAGACAAAAGAAGAGCTATTGATGAAGTTTTAAGATTAAAAGAGAAAAGAAATTAAAAAAAACTAGAGCCTAAGTTGGGGGACGTCGGCTCTAGTTACCATTCTTTTTTATAAAAGGTGGTTTTTAGGGGTAAATAATAATGCTTTAACTACTTTACAAGTATTATAATATACCCCTTTTGTGTCAATTAGATGTCAAAATGCGAAAGGAATTATTAACAAAAAGTAATAAAACGGTAAAATAAAAAAATTAAAAAGAGAGTGAACTATTTTTATTATATTGAGTCTTATTAGTGAAAGTTAATTAAAGGGGGTATTAAAAGGTGGATGAGATAGAGCTAATTAGAAGAGCTCAAGATGGTAATAAGCATGCTATGAATACATTACTTCAAAACAACTATAAAGCTCTATACGGATTTACCCTGAAAATGACGGCTAATGAGGACTTAACTCAAGATATAGTTCAAGAGGTTTGCTTGAAAGCTGTTATAAATATAAATAAGTTTCGAGGAAAATCTAAATTTCAATCATGGCTTATATCTATAGCTATTAACTATTATAAAGATATTATAAGAAAGAATAAAAAAATAAAGTATAGTTATGAAATAGAGCTGAACAACATTGGCGATAATGAAACAAATAATATAATTGATAAGCTGCAAGTAGAAGAATTACTTAAGGAACTTAAAAAGATGCCTTATGAAAAAAGAATATCATTTATATTAAAGCATTATTATGGATATTCTTATGAAGAGATTTCTAAGATCTTTAACTGCTCAGAAGGTACGGTAAAATCGAGAGTGTTTTATACTGCATCAAGGTTAAAAAAGAAATTAGTAGGAAATGAGGTGTGATATAAATGGATGATAATAATATGTTAAATGATGAAAATTTAGATAATTTAGGATATATAAAAGAATTCGATATGTTTTCTTTAGTAGATACACAATTTAATAAAAAGCGCGAGAGAAAAAGAATAAAAAGAGTTGTGTTTATTTCTACATTAATGATTGTATTTGTATCACTAATAACATGTTTAGCTATAATTATGCCTAAGATAGTGGTAGTTGATAAAAAAGTTATAGATATATCTAAATTATTAATAGGATATTATTTTGTTTCTATATCAATGATGATGTTACTTATTATACCAGCAATAAAGAGAAAGAAATCGTATTAGAAAAGGAGAGGTTATTTTATGAGTACTACAATTCTTATGTTTATTCCATTAATCTTTATGGCAATAATTTTTGGATTATTTATATGGCAAGCTATCTGGGTAGCTATAGATTCTAGAAAAAGGGGAGAAGAATATTGGTGGCTGTGGACTATAGCTGCATTTATAGCGTTTCCAGTAGGGATTATAGTTTATGCAATAGTTAGTAGAAGTGATAGAAGAAGATGCAATAATTGTGGAAAAGAAGTACCAAAAGATTTAAAGTTATGCCCATACTGTGGGCAAAGGTGTGGAAACTTTTGTCCTAACTGTGGACAAAATGTACAACCAGGATGGAGATTCTGTCCTAACTGCACAACAGAATTATCTTATGAAGTGTCTAATAGTAAAAAAGTTACTAACAATAAGCCTATAATAATAGTAGTTTCTATAATAATAGTATTGGCATTATTGTTTGTTGGTATGTTCGTAGTAAGCTTTGCTGGTTTTTATGGAGTTAAGGGAAGTTACTTTGAAGAGATGAATACTTTTGATACAAGTGGTTATCAAGGTGAAGTATTTAATAAAAAAACAACAGAGATTTTGAAATATACTATTCCGTCAAATAGTCATAGCTTTTGGTATAAGGGACAAAGAGAGAAAGGTGACTTAATCGTAAAAATATATAATAAGGATGGAAGTTTAAAAGATGAATCAGAGATATCATCAGAGGAATTTACAGAGGGCATGATTGCGGAACCAGGGCAAAAGGTAGAAGTTTATTTAAATGATTATAAAGGTTCTTTTTATGTAAGATTTAATTAAAGAGGTATATATTTATGAAGAGAAAAATTTCAATAATAATTCTACTAATGATTACTTTGACGTTATTTACGTCATGCACTGGTGGAAGCTATACTATGACAATGGGAAGTCTTAATGGAAATAGTAAGCATATAGAAGGAAAGTATAATAGTTTTAATGGTAAGTATTTTAGTAAAGTAAAATTGAAGGATGGGGACAGTGTGGAATACCAAACTTCTATAAATACTGATGATGGAAGTATGAAACTAGTATTATTGGACGAAAAGAAAAGTGTTTTAGTAAACTTAGAATCTACAGGTTTAATAGAAATAACTGAAGATGGAAATTATTACTTTACGGCCATAGGAGATCATCATAAAGGAAGCTTTGAGGTAGAATGGAGCATAAAATAGAAAGATACAATCAGGATAGACTTATGAAATTTAATATAAAATTATAAGTAAATTATAAAGCTGGGAAGAGGTATTACTTTATAGATTTTAAAGTGATATCTCTTTTAATATGTATCAATAATTGTATTAAGTTAAATAGTTATTATAAAAATAAATAGTAACTTTTTTTAATTTACGGCTTTGGTATAATAAGAATAATGAAGTGAAAATGTAAAAGATAAGGAGATAATTAACATGGAACCTAAATATAAGATTTTTGATACACATGCTCATTATGATGATGAAGCTTTTGATGAAGATAGAGAAGAGGTATTAAAGCAAATACAAGAAGCTGGAGTTATAGGAGTTTTAAATTGTGCTTGTTCTAGAAAAAGCTTAACTACAACAAATGATTTAACATTAAAATATGATTTTATATATGGTGCATTAGGAATTCATCCAAGTGATGCCTATGACTATAATGAAGAGGTTAAAGATGAAATAATAGAAAAAGTTAAAGCTAATAATAAAATATTAGCTATTGGAGAAATTGGATTAGACTATTATTGGGATGAAAATCCAGATAGAGAAACTCAAAAGAAAGTATTTAGAGAACAAATGGAACTTGCTAAAGAGTTAAACCTGCCTGTGGTTATACATGATAGAGATGCACATAAGGATACTTTAGATATAATGAAGGAATATCCAAGTGTTAAAGGGATAGTTCATTGCTTTTCAGGAAGTGTAGAATTTGCTAAAGAATGTGTAAAGTTAGGATACTATATTGGAATAACTGGAGTGGTTACATTTAAAAATGCTAAGAAGATAATTGAAGTAGTTGATGCTATTCCTTTAGATAGATTATTGGTAGAAACAGATTGTCCATATATGGCACCAGTACCTAATAGAGGAAAAAGGAATAAATCGGATTATATTGAATATATAATAGAACAAGTAGCTGAAATAAAGAAAATTGACCCAATAAGTACTAATATGGAATTAAATGATAATTTTAAGAGGTTGATTTCAGAAGGAAAGTAAAGTAAAATAATAATACAGTTTTCCTTTTATTTACAAATGCAACAAATATCATCTAAAGTTTAAATCTTAATAACTATAAAAACCGCTATCATTTCACTTATTTTATTTTTTATGTACAGTGGTACATTTTTAATAGTTAAATATAGTAAGAGTGGTAAATTTGACAAAAATAGCGATTCTATAATATAATTAAAACACTCTTGCCAAAGGAGGTTTAGGTAGATGATGGAAAAATGTAAGGAATACCTTAAGAAAAATTTTTCTAATAGTCCTAAGGCAAAGATTTTGTTATGTGCTATTGTGGCGGTAGTTATAGCATTATCTGTAGCGAGTCTGAGAAAAACTGTAACGTTAGTTGTAGATGGAAATGAAGTAGAAGTTACAACGTTTAAAGGGACTGTTAAAGATCTATTATTAGATCAAGACGTAGAACTTACTGAAAAAGACAAAGTGCAACCGGCTTTAGAAGACAAATTATCAGAAGGCGAAAAGATAACAATTACAAAAGCTGTAGAGGTTCAGTTAACAACAATGGATAAGGAAGTATCAATTTTGACAGCTGAAGCAACTGTAGAAGATATGTTAGAAGCTGAATACGAAGCGCTTAAGTCACAAGGTATTGAATTTATAAAAAATATAGATGAGGTTGAACCTAATCTTGATACAAAAATACAAAAGAATTTACAAATTAAATTAGTTAAGGTTGAAGAGGTAAATGAAGTGGCAACTGAAACAATTCAATTTGATACAGTTACAGAAGAAGATGGAAGTTTAGACATAAGTGTTGAAGAAGTTAGACAAGAAGGGGTTCCTGGACAAAAGGAAATTACTTATAAAGTACTAAAAAAAGATGGCAAAGAGGTTTCAAGAGAAGTAGTAGGCTCTAAGGTGGTAGCTGAACCTGTTAATGAAATAATTGTTCAAGGAACAAGAAGGACTTTCGCAAGTAGAAGTGGAGAGGTTCTTGATTATAAAGAACTTCTGTATTGTGAGTCTACAGCTTATACAGGTGATGGAATCACCGCTACTGGAACTGTTCCAGTTTATAATCCTGATGGGATAAGTACTATAGCTGTTGATCCAAGAGTAATTCCGCTAGGATCATTAGTATATGTAGAGGGCTATGGAAAAGCTGTTGCAGCAGATACAGGAGGAGCTATTCAAGGGAGTATAATTGATATATATGTAAATAGTTATGACCATGCTACCAGTTGGGGTAGAAAATATGGAGTACCTGTATATATATTAGCTTATCCAGGAGAATGGTAAAGAAAAGAGGTTAGTTTGTACTAGCCTCTTTTTACGTGTATATAAATAAAGTTTATATTATAAAATGTAGTTTTTAATTTTTTTGGCAAACTTTATTTGCGATTATAAGTTTGACATAATAGAGATATAGGGATACATTAATATAAGATATACTATGAAAGGAAGATAGTACTTTGATTAAAGAAGTTATAGTAGTAGAAGGAAGAGATGATATTACCGCAGTAAAGCAAGCAGTAGATGCAGAAATGATTGCAGTTGGTGGATTTGGAATTAATGCGAAAGTAATAGCAAGAATTAAAGAGGCCCAAAAGAGAAAAGGTGTAATAGTTCTTACAGACCCAGATTTTGCAGGAGAAAAAATAAGAAAGATAATAGCTAAAAGAGTTCCAGGAATAAAGCATGCCTATATCGCACAAGAAGACGGAATTAAAGGTGATGATATAGGTGTAGAAAATGCAACTCCTGAAGTTATAATAGAGGCATTAAACAGAGCTAAGGTAACTATAGAAGTAAAGGAAAAAATATTTGATTATGAAGATATGATTTATTTTAAGCTTACTGGAGATAACAATTCTAAGGAAAGAAGAATTATGTTAGGAAAAGAGCTTGGAATTGGATATGGAAATGCTAATCAAATGTTATCAAGATTAAATAATTATGGAATTACTAAAGAAGAATTTATAGATGCTATAAATAAAATAGATAAAAGTTTAAAAGAGGGCAAATAGATGGATATACAAGATGTAAAAACAGCTGAATTGGTTAAAAAATATAATTTTAAATTTACTAAAAGCTTAGGACAAAATTTTTTAGTAGATCAATCTGTTCCAAGGGATATAGTAGATGGAGCTGATGTTGGACCAGAAGATCTAGTTATAGAAATAGGGCCAGGAGTAGGTACATTAACAGCTCAATTATTAAAAATAGCTAAAAGAGTTGTAGCTATAGAGCTAGATGATACATTAATACCGATACTTACTGAAGAATTGGGGGAATATCCTAATTTTAGTCTTATACATAATGATGCATTAAAAGTAAATTTTGATGAAGTAATAGGTGATGAGCAAAGTGTAAAATTAGTTGCTAATCTTCCTTATTATGTTACTACCCCTATAATAGTGAAGTTATTAAAAGAAAAACATAAATTTAAATCATTAACTATAATGATTCAAAAAGAAGTTGCAGAGAGAATGAATGCAGAGCCTGGTAACAAGGATTATGGTGCATTAACTCTGTTAGTTCAATATTATTGTAATACTAAGATTGTTAGAAAAGTACCACCAGCTTGTTTTATACCAAGACCAAAGGTAGATTCTATAGTTATAAGATTAGATAAACTTGATGAACCAAAAGTAAAAGTAGATAATGAAAAGTTATTTTTTGATATAATTAGAAGTTCGTTTAATATGAGAAGAAAAACTTTATGGAATGGTGTAAAGAGCATTGGACCTGTCAAGGAAAAGTTAGAAGCAGCATTTGAAAAAGCTGGAGTTGATCCTAAGAGAAGGGGAGAAACTTTAAGTATACAAGAATTTGCAACACTATCTAACTGTATAAACGAAATACTTTAATAGTTAAAAATTAAAGATGAAACTGCTAATGCGGTTTCTTATATAATAAATTAAAAGGCCAGCATATGCTGGCTTTTTAATTTAATTAATAATTATAAATTCTTCGTTTTTAATTATTAACATATTTGGCTATGCTATGCATATAATATATGGAATTTATATAAATTGGAGGTTCTATAGAGTGGCAAGCAACAATAAATTGTATAGAAACTTTATAATATTGCAAGAAGACGAGAGAGGATATTCTAATGCGTCAGATAAAACGCTATCAGGATATTCTAAAATTGAGGCAAGAGCAGAAAAGTGCAAAGTTTCTTTTTATGCTCAGAACTTAAAAAAAGATACTGATGATTATCACATGATACTTATCTGTTGCAAGAAAGATTGTAAACAAATAATTGATCTTGGAAAAATAGTAATAGGTGATTCAGGTAAGTGTGAAATGACAAAAGAGTATGACGCATCTAATATAGGTGGATTAGGAGTTAGCTTTGACAAGATATGTGGGGCTGCTTTAGCGAAAATGAAAGATGGACTACCTATATATGTTATGTGTGGATTTTTAAATAGTGAGCAACCTTCAGACAGTTGGAAGAATTATAAGGTTGTAAAATGCAATGAACATAAACAAACAACTATGGAGAAGAAGCCTAAGAAAGATGAATGTAAGGATGATAAAAAGTCAGATAAAAAATCAGAAAAGAAATCAGATAAGTGTGAAGAAAAGTGCGAACATAAAAAGAGAGATGACGATGATAAACCTGTAGAAATTTCTTCAATTAGTAAGGAAGATAATGATGGTGAGGTTCAAGAGAAACCTAGGGGTGAAGAAGTAAATACAGAAGAGTCTAAAGTAGAAGAGCCAAAGATAGAAGAATCAAAGATAGAAGAACCAAAGATAGAAGAAGTTCCATATGTTCCTAGAGAAAACTTAAGAGGTAAGTTTGAGGATTATGAAGAACAAATTGAAGCTGTAAAGGAATTTGACCCTGATGTTTCTGATATAAGAGGTAGTATAGGTGAGTATTTTGAAGCTGTATCAGATGGATTCCAAAGATGTAAGGGTAAATATAAGGAAGTTAAATTTACAAAATGGTATAAGGTTCCTGTAAATGACTTATATGAAATGTGTAATATGTCTAATTATAATAAATATACATTAGCATATTATCCTATGCTTAATTATTATCCTTATATTAAAAAGCATGGATATTTTATGTTAGGATATAAATGCGATTCAGAAGGAAATTTAAAGTATATAGTTTATGGAGTTCCAGGAAAGAAAGATAAAGATGAACAACCTTATGATGGAAAGACAGGATTTGTTACATGGGTAAAAGACAAAGATGTTGACGATGTTGGATGTTGGTTAATGTTCTACGATTATAAGAATTCAACTGTTGTTGTTCCTATGCAATAATTAGGTGATATATTAAGCATATAATATAATTATTATAATTTATAATGATTATGTGTAGGTAAGATATAACATTAATGTTTGCGATTAATTAATTAAAGTATTATAATTATTTATAATTAGGAGAAGTATTTATACTTCTCCTAATTACTTTAATTAAGAAGTGCATAAAGGAGAGAAAAATGACAAGAAAAACAAAAGTAGCTTTGTTATCAATTTTTCTAATCACGATAACCATTTTAGGGGGATGTAAACCTATAGAAACTATAGAAAAAAAATTGGGTGTAAAGAATGATTATTTTGAGTTTTTAAATAATAATAATGTGGATAAGATTAGTATTCAAAGTACAAGAGACCCTGGTTTTAAATTTATTGTAACTGAAGATAGTGCAATAAAAGATATGTATCAATTATTATCAAGAGCCAAAGTAAGTGAAACAAAATCAACATTAGAACCTGATTATATATTTGAGTTTCAAATAGGTGAAGAGGTAAAGAATTTCTACTATGTTGTTGGGTCAGATGAAGGTAATTTTTATAATGATAATGAAATATTTACGGCTTCTAAGAGACTAGATGAAGGAATAATACAAAACCTTTCATTTATAAGAAAGCCAAGAGATTTTGATTATATATATTATCAATCAATTTTAGATGTATTAAATGTTCTTAAAGATAAAGTAAAATTAAGCGACTATAATATTGGAATAAATATTCAAGGAGATATTGAATGTTTAAAATATATATTTTCAGTTGATTTAAAGAGCTTTTTAGAAAAGGCTAGAAAGATAGCTCCTAATTTAGAATTAGTAGAAAATAATGATGAAAAGTTTGACTTGGTAATAACAGTTAAAAATAGGGGATATGACAGTACAAATTATAAAACAAAGATAACTGTTAATGATAGAATACAAAAATATACTGATGAATATTTCATAACTGCAGTGAATGAATTTAAGGAATGGAATATTAAAGTAAGCGAAGTAAATAATAAACCTAAAGATTGGTAAGGAGGAGAGAAGAGTGGGAAATTGCTCAACATGTCCAAGTAAATCTAGCTGTAATGCTAGTAAATCTGAAGAAAATAGCTGTGGAAAAATATCTATAAAACATGGCCAAATAAAAAATGTAATTGGTGTTATAAGTGGTAAAGGTGGAGTTGGAAAATCAACAGTATCAGGAATTTTAGCAGTTAATTTAGCTAAAAAAGGATATAAAGTTGGTGTATTAGATGCTGATATAACGGGGCCTTCAATGCCAAGATTTTTTGGTGTAAATGAACAAAGAGCTAGAATGATAGCTGTAGATGAAAATAATGCTATCTTTGAGCCAGTTATAACTAAAAGTGGTATAAAACTAATTTCTATGAACCTTTTAATACCTAAGGAAGATGAACCAGTAATATGGAGAGGACCAGTAGTTACTGGAGTACTTACTCAAATGTTTACTGATACAAACTGGGGGGAATTAGATTACTTAATAATTGATATGCCACCAGGAACATCAGATATAACATTAACTATAATGCAAAGCTTCCCTATATATGAGCTTGTAGTAGTATCAACTCCTCAAGACATGGTATCTATGATAGTTAAAAAAGTAGTATCTATGGCCGAGAAGATGAATATAAGAATTAAGGGATTAATTGAAAATATGGCTTATATAGTATGTACAGATTGTGATAAAAAGCTAAAAGTATTTAGTAATAAGTCATCTGAGGAGCATGCAGAGTATTTAGGCTTACCTTTATTAGGGGAGTTACCTATAAATTTAGAGCTAACTGAAGCTGTAAATGAAGGCAAAGCAGAAGAATATATAAAAGATAATAGTTTATATAGCTTAATTTTTGAAGGATTATATTAAAATATAAAAATTTGATACATAAAAATCATCATCTGGGGAAAATTAGTATTGTGATTTTTTTTATAAGAGGTGATAATTATGAAAGCAAACGTAGATAAGGAGACTTGTATCGGATGTGGAATGTGTCCATCAATTTGTCCAGAAGTATTTGATATGGATGATGACGGAAAAGCACATACAATAGTCGATGAAGTTCCAGCAGGAAAAGAAGACGAAACACAAGATGCAGCAGATAGCTGTCCAGTAACTGCAATATCAGTAGATTAAAAAAAGATGCCTATTAGGCATCTTTTTTATATATTTATATTTGAACTAGGTCTAAGTGTTTTTAATATCTGATTTAAAGGCATTAATGCCAATATTACTAAACAAATTAAAAGTTCTACACCTACAGCAGGACCATTTACTACTAATGAGTATATTATAGGAGACATACCAGCAGGAGCATACTCGCCAAAGAAAACAACTCCAGAAATAAAATGACATACAAATCTTAAAAACATTCCTACAGTAGCTCCAATTAATTTTTTATCCTTAAAGAAAGCAGCTATACCTACAGCCATAAATGGAAGTGGATAATCAAATAGTACTTGAATTGGGCTTAATATATAGGGATTAATCATCAACTTTAACAAGCCAAAAAGGAATCCTGTAAATATACCAACAGATGGGCCATAAGCATATGATATTATAAAGATTGGAATCATACTTCCAAGGGATACACTTCCACCACCATTAGGAAATGTATAAAGCTTTATCATATCTAAAATAATAGCTAAGGCTAAAGCTAGTCCAATTCTAGCCATAAGTTGAGCATTAAATTTTATAGATTTAAATTTAATGAATGCAATTAGTAAAATTCCGCATGCAAGTAATGTTAATAGTGTTAGTGGACTACTAAATAGTGTTTTAATATTTTCTAATAAGGTCGCTAGAAAATTTGTCATAAAAAAATACCTCCTTGTTTTGCGCAAGAGGTACCAGTTAAACGAAAATAATATAAATCCGTATATAGCTTCCCTACGCTGGTATTATCCAGATCAGGTAAAGAAGGGTTAATGATAAAATCATTTCTCAGCCACTTGGCACCCCTAGCACCTTATATAAACTATATTATATAAACTGTTAAAAAAAGTCAACAGACTTATCATATATCTTTGAAGGTTTATAATTAATACTGTATGTACCATTATATAGTCTACTTAAACTTATATTACTACCTATTGGAGTTGTATGAGTAAATGAAGATAATGGTATAGTAACAACTGAATCATCCTCTAATAAGATAAATGCTTCTGTTGGTGTGTAATCTAAAATAGTTCCTTTCATGCTTGTTCCTCCTTGGTTAACTTAGTTGTAGTTTATGTAATTTTCAAAAAAATACACCTAAGGATTTCCCTTAGATGCAAAATTTATAAATATAAATCACCATAAACTAATCTAAATACTTTTAAGGATTCTTCAATTTTGGGTTTAAGTAAAGATTTCCTATAAGAAAATTCTTTTTCTCCAATAGGGGTCAAAGAATATAACTTTTGATTTTTCTTTTTGGGGTTATCCCACTCACCAACAACTAAACCATCTTTTTCTAACTTTTTTAATAAAGGATATATTCCACCAGTACTAGGAGACCAAAGGCCTTTAGTTCTCTCAGTTATCTTAGTTGCTATATCATTACCATTAGTAGGACCCATACTTAATATATATAAAACGTATATAGGCAAAAGTCCTTTGGCGAATACTTGACCAACAGCTTCCTTTTCTTTTTGAACTTTTTTTAGTTCTAAAAGTTTTTGCTTATACTCTTCATGGAGTCTTTTTTCTTCAGCTTTTAAATCTTCTATATTACTAAAATCGTAATCAGCCATAGTTGTTAATCAACTATCTTTACACAGAAGCCCATTAACCCTGGACCGCCATGTACACCTAAGGCAGGACTTATTTCTGAAAGTTTTAAAGTATTAATATTTTCTAAGCCTTTTAAAGATTCCATATATTTTATAGCTTCAGCTTCGCAGCCACCTTGAAGTACTGTAACATCACATTTGTTTTTAGAAAGATGAGATTTTAATAAATCTGTAAGCTTTGATAAAGCTTGTTTTCTACCTCTAGCTTTAACAATATTATAGTATACACCATTTTCGTCTGTAGTAATTACAGGTTTTAAATTTAACATTTCTCCTAAAGTTCCAGCTACTCTTCCGATTCTTCCACCCTTCTTTAAATACTCTAAAGTATCTATAGTAAAGTACCCTGTTATTTTTTCACGTATCTTAGGCAAAGCTTCGATTATTTCTTCGAAAGTTTTTCCAGACTTTATAAGTTTTGATACTTCTATAACTACTTCACCTTCAGGATAAGCCAATATTTTAGTATCGTAAACATAAGAAATAAGATTAGGATGATCTTCTAAGCTTAATCTTAATGAATTAGCAGTTCCAGAAAGACCACCAGATATACATATTCCGATTACATGAGTATATCCTTCTTCTTCTAATTTATTTAATATTTTTTCTGTTGTTTCTGGGCTTGGTAAAGATGTCTTTGGAACTTCTTTATCTAAGTTAGCATAAACATCACTAGCCTTTATATCTATTTTATCTTGATATTCACCAGTAGAATAAGAAATTCTAAGTGGCAATAAATTTACGTTATATTCTCTAAGCTCCTCTAAACTAAGGTCGCTAGCGCTATCAGTTATCAAAGCAATTTTTTGCATAATTAAACCTCCGAAACTTTTTGTTTAATTTTATTATATCACAAAAGATACCATTATCAATACTGATAACTAATCAACATTATCAGTATTGATAATATTTATAAATATAGTTTATACAATTTTAAATAAAATAGACATCTTTAATAAATGTTAAAAAAGTAAGATAAAATAGAGAAACATTCAAAAATAAGGTTAGATTACCAGATATCTATTTAAATCGAAATTGCTTTAAATTTTTAAAATAATTATAATTAAAATACAAGATATTGTGTTTGAGGAGTGAGGAAATGCTATATGTAGTAAAACGTGATGGTAGAGAGGTAAGGTTTAATTCTGAAAAAATTGCTAATGCAATAAAAAAAGCTGCAAAAGAAATAGAATATAATTTTAAGGAAAGTCAGGTTTTAGAGATTGTACACAAGGTGATAAACTACATAGAAATGACTGGTAAAGAGAAGGTTTCTGTAGAAGAAGTACAAAATTTAGTAGAAAAGGCTTTAAAAGATAGTGGGCACGAAAGAATTCAAAAAGTTTATTCAACTTATAGAATTGAAAGAACACGAGTGAGAGAAATTAAATCAGACTTAATGAAAGCGATTAATAAAATTGGAGTTGAAACTGACAGGGATAATGCAAATGTAGGTAATAATTTTAGTTCCAAACTATTAAGAATAGCTTCAGAATCCAACAAGTGGCACAATCTATCAAATATGCCTAAACATTTAGCAAGGGCTCATGAAAATGGTGAACTATATTTTCATGACCTAGACTCATATAACTTAACTATAAATTGTCTTCATATTCCAACAAAGGAGATTTTAGAAAGAGGATTTAATACTGGGTATGGAACAATAAGCCCTCCTAAAAGAATAGAAACAGCGGCAGAGCTTTCTTGTATATTACTTCAATCAAGTCAAAATGATATGTTTGGAGGGCAATCCCATCCAGATTTCGATAATGATATAAGTGTTTTTGTAGAACCAACAAGACAAGAGGTAAGAAAAGAACTAGAAGAGTTAGGTATTGATGGTGAGAGATTAGATGAATTAGTGGAGAAAAAATTAAATAAGAGAATTCACCAAGCTATGCAAGGTATAGTATTTAATTTAAATACTATGCACTCTCGTGCAGGGTCCCAGGTGCCATTTTCTTCTATAAATCTAGGAATTCCATATACAAGAGATGCTGCACTTGTATGTGAAGCATTCTTAGAAGAATATGAAAAAGGATTAGGAAAAGGTGAGCAGCCTATATTCCCTAATATTATTTTTAGGGTAAAGGAAGGTATAAATAGAGAAGCTGAAGACCAATATCATTATCTATATCAGTTAGCATGTAGAGTAGCCTCTAAAAGAATGAACCCTACCTTTATGAATATAGATGCAGATTTTAATAAAGAATTTTATGACAAGGGATATATGCCAGCAACTATGGGGTGTAGAACCTATTTAATGAAAAATATTAATGGTGAACCAGGATGTAAGGGAAGAGGGAACATAGCTCCTGTTACAGTAAACCTTCCAAGAATAGCTATAGAGTCAGGAAAGAGCACTGATAAGTTTTTTGAAATATTACAACAAAGATTATCACTAGCAAAAGAAGCTTTATTAAACAGATATGGAGTTCTTAAAAATCTTAAGGTTAAAGACTTACCATTTGTAGCTGGGCAAGGATTATTAAAAGGATCAGAAGGATTAAAAGAGGGTGATTCTATTGAACCAATTTTAAAGCAAGGAACATGGGGAATTGGGTTTATAGGACTTGCGGAAGCTCTTATTGCTTTAACTGGAAAACATCATGGTGAAAGTGAAGAAGCAAGAGAACTAGGGTTAAAGATAGTAGGATTCATAAGACAATATACAGATAGATTAGTTGAAGAAACTAACTTGAACTGGAGTTGTTATGCTACTCCAGCAGAAGGGTTATCAGGAAAGTTTATAAAAAATGATAAAAAGATTTATGGACTTATAAAAGATGTAACAGATAAAGAGTACTATACTAATAGTTATCATATTCCAGTAAAATACCCAATATCAATAAAAGATAAAATTGATATTGAAGCGCCATACCATAAGCTTTGTAATGCAGGTCATATATCATATATAGAAATCGATGACAGACCTTCACCAGAAACTATTATGGACATATTAAATTATGCTTATAGAGAAACTAATATAAGTTATATAGGTATCAATTTTCATATAAGATATTGTAAAGAGTGTGGAAATTACTTGTTAAGTCATGAAGTATCTTGTCCAAATTGTAAAAGTAATAATATTCAAGGTATATCAAGAGTAACAGGATATTTAAGCTTAGATGAAAGATTTGGGCCAGGAAAATATGAAGAAAGAAGAGATAGAATATCACACTCTAGTGGGAGCAAGAGTAATTATGAAATAATTTAATTTATTGAAAAGTGATGTGAGTTTATGAATAAAACTATTAGATTATCAGGGATAGCTTATGAAAGTTTAGTGAATGGACCAGGGATGAGGCGGGTTTTCTTCGCTCAAGGATGCAAACATAATTGTGAGGGCTGCTTTAATCCAGAGACGCACGACTTTTCTGGTGGAGAAGAAAAAAATATAGATGATCTTATAAAAGATGTGTTAAAAAATAAAATGATAAAAGGGATCACTTTTAGTGGAGGTGATCCCTTAGAACAAGCAGATAAATTTTCATACATGGCAAAAGCCTTTAAAAAATCAGGGTTAAATATATGGTGCTATACAGGATACACATTTGAAATATTATTAGAAAAAATGAAGAATGAAGATAGTATTAGAGAATTAATTGAAAATATTGATGTATTAGTAGATGGAAGATTTGAAATTAATAATAAGAAAGAAGGGCTTAGATTTAGAGGTTCAAGTAACCAACGGATAATAGATGTAAAAGAGAGTTTAAAGCAAGAGAAAATATCTATTTTAGAATATTAAAGTTTATAACCTTATGCATTGATAAAGAATGCTTAAGGTTATTTTATTGTTTAATTGTGATATTATTAATTCAAGTAATTGATAAATTAATAGTAAAGTAATTATTTTCTTATTGACTAAACATAGACGAGCAAATAGAATTTATATATTACAATGTAAAAAAAGAGAAAAGAGGGAATGAAATGAGTAATAAAGAGGTAAGCAAACTTTATTCGTGGCCTGTAATCGTTATATCAATTATATTCTTTTTGCCATTAGGAATATATTTGATATATACAAAAAAGAAAGCTGATAATGGAGATGAGCTTAAAACAACCAATAAGATTTTACAACATACGTCGTATTCTTGCTTTTTACTATCTTTAGGCTCGGTTATAGTTTTAATTGAGGAAGGATTTAGTGGAAGTAATTTAGCAATGATGATATATTTCCTTATTATAGGGGTTGGATTATTTATGTATTCTAAGCGACTTCAAAACAATGCAGTTATATATAAAAAGTATACTGCCATAATTATAAAGGGAAAGATACGTTCTTTAAATGAAATAGCAAATGAAATGTCTCGCCCTATTGATGTTGTTAAAAAAGATTTAAATGATATGATTAAGAATAATTATATTGAAGGTGCATATGTAAGTGATGTAACTAATTCAATAGTTTTCTTTAGTGAGATTAATTATGATGAAGACGAAGATGAAAATGAAGAGCAAGTAAAGCTTGTAGTATGTAATTGTTGTGGAGCAAAAAATAAAGTAGTTAGTAGTTATGCAGATTGTGAGTATTGTGATTCTCCATTATAAAATAATATAAATAACAAAAAAAGCGCTTACGCGCTTTTTCATTAATAATGGGGGGATGGGACCTGCATTAAATGCAAGTTGTTATTACATTATAAGTATGGACTCAAAGTGGAATTTATATTCAATAAATTTATAAAAAATAAAAAAATAAAAAAAAGAACCCTACTTTGGGTTCTTTTTTTAGAAGTCTGATTGACCAGTTGTTCTTGGGAATGGGATTACGTCTCTTATGTTAGACATACCAGTAATGTACATGATTAGTCTTTCAAATCCAAGACCGAATCCAGCGTGCTTAGTTTCTCCGTATTTTCTAAGCTCTAAATACCACCAGTAATCTTCTTCCTTAAGTTCTAATTCAGCCATTCTAGCTTTTAATACATCAAGTCTTTCTTCTCTTTGGCTACCACCAATGATTTCTCCTATTCCAGGAACTAAACAATCAGTTGCTGCAACAGTTTTTCCATCATCGTTAAGTCTCATATAGAAAGCTTTAATATCTTTTGGATAATCAGTAACAAATACTGGTTTTTTGAATATTTCCTCAGTTAAATATCTTTCATGTTCAGTTTGAAGATCAATTCCCCATTCAACTGGATATTCAAATGTTTTACCACAGTTCTTTAACATTTCAACTGCTTCAGTGTAAGTAACTTTTCCAAAATCAGAAGTTACTATATGATTTAACTTATCTAATAACCCTTTTTCTATGAATTGGTTAAAGAATGCCATCTCTTCAGGACATTCATCCATAACGTATTTAATTACGTATTTTAACATTCCTTCAGCTAATTCCATATCATCTTGTAAGTCAGCAAAAGCTATTTCAGGCTCTACCATCCAGAATTCAGCAGCATGTCTAGCTGTGTTTGAATTTTCAGCTCTAAAGGTTGGTCCAAAGGTATAAACATTTCTAAATGCTAAAGCATAACATTCAGCATTTAACTGACCTGAAACTGTAAGGTTAGTTTCTTTTCCAAAGAAGTCTTCCTTATAGTCTATGTTTCCTTCTTCAGTTTTTGGAGTGTTGTGTAGATCTAAAGTAGTTACTCTAAACATTTCTCCAGCACCTTCACAGTCACTTCCTGTTAAGATTGGAGTGTTTGTATAAACAAATCCTTGATCTTGGAAGAACTTATGGATAGCATAGGCTGCTACTGATCTTACTCTAAATACTGCTGAGAAAGCATTACTTCTTGGTCTTAAGTGAGCTATTGTTCTTAAATATTCAAATGTGTGTCTTTTCTTTTGTAATGGATAATCTGAAGATGACATACCTTCTATAACTATTTCTTTTGCTTGTATTTCAAAAGGTTGTTTAGCATCAGGCGTAGCAACTAAAGTACCAATTACTTTTATAGATGAGCTTATTGGAAGCTTTGATACATCTTTAAAGTTTTCTAAATTATTATCAAAAACCACCTGAACATTTTTAAAGAAGCTACCATCGTTTACTTCTATAAAACCAAATGCGTTAGATGCTCTTAAAGTTCTTATCCATCCAGATATAACAATATCTTTAGATAAATACTCTTCAGAGTTTCTGTAAAGTGATTTAATTAAAACTTCGTTTTTCATAAAATTTTACCTCCTTGTAATATTATTAAATAAAATAAAAAAACCCCTCATTCCCATAAAATATGGGACGAAAGGATTACTTACGTGGTACCACCCAAATTGCCTAAAAAGGCCACTTAGTAAATTATTAACGGTATTTAGCCGTCTAAGCCTACAGAAGCTTTTGCTTTTTCGGTTAGAAACTCCGAGATGTTCTTCGCTTTTAACTTCGTATAAGGCTTACACCATCCCTTACTCGCTAAGACTACATTTAAAAGTTACTCTTCTCATCATAGTTAATATTAGTTTATGTATAAATAGCTATGTTTGCTACTTATTATGATTGTAACCAATATGGTTAGTTTTTATTAATACGATTTTACAATACTTTACTAACATTTGCAACCAAAATTCATAATATATATTTATAGAGTATTCATTGGAGGCCGTAGATGAATAATAAGGAGTTTTTACAAGAAAAATATGAAGAAATAAATAGACTAAAGATATCAATTCAAGATTATCCAAAAGAATCTATAGATAACATACTTAAATCTATTAGCAATATATGTGATGAAATAAATAAGCATCTAGAGGGAAAAAATAATAAGGCGAACATTGAGGTTAAGAATGATAATAGTAAAGCAGATGAAGGAGAGTGTGAGTATAAAATTAAAAAGAATATAGATAATGCTGCTAAGGATAAGAAATCAAATGAAATAACTCATAATATTTCAACAGATGAGATTGTGCTTACAGAACAAGAATTATCCGAGTTTAATGGAAGAGATGGTAAACCACCTTATGTAGCTATAGATGGAATAGTTTATGATTTAAGTAAGATAAGTAAGTGGAAAAATGGGAAACATCATGGAATGCTAGCAGGACAGATATTAACTGAGGAGTATTATAGGTGTCATAGTAAAAAGTTAAATTTGATTAAGAAATCAAAAGTAGTTGGAAGATTAAAGGAAGAAAATAGAGTAGGAAGTGTTTTTACTAAGGCAGAATTAAGTAAGTATGATGGAAAAAATGGAATGCCAGTTTATGTAGCTGTAAATGGAATCGTATATAACTTTACCAAAATTCTTCAATGGCAAGGCGGAATGCATTATGGATTAATGGCCGGACAAGATTTAACAGCATATTTTGCAGGCTGTCATTCAGATAACTTAGACATATTAAAAAATGGAACTATAGTAGGTACATTAGAGGAAACAAGGCAAGCATTACCAGAGTATACTCTTGAACAATTATCAGAATTTGATGGTACAGGAGAACAATTAGCTTATATAGCTATAAGTGGAACTGTATATGATATGACAAGTATAAAACAATGGGCTAATGGAATACATCATGGATTGCAGGCTGGAAAAGATGTAACAGAATTTTTTAATACTTGTCATAAGGATAAACAAGAGATATTGAATAGACTTAAAGCTGTAGGAACACTTAAGGATTCATAGAATGGAAAAAGCCTCCGATAGAATATCTAGTCGAAGGCTATATTTTTTTCCGAAGACGTATATTAATCTATTCCATATAGATATATTTTCTCTCTTGGAAAATAATATATTATTCTTGTCCGCTTTCATAAGATTGAGTTATTGCGCTAGGAAAGTTTAACATAACACAATCTTTAACTATTCTTTTAAATTCATATTCAACTTCTCTAATAGAGACATTTACTTTGCCATCATCAGATATATCTATAAGTGCATAAGTACAGTTAGGACGTCCTATTTTAGGTTTTCCTACACTACCTACATTGACAAAAAGTTTATTGTCAAAGTTTTTACAAGATGGTATATGAGTGTGAGCACAAACTAAAACATCACCAGAAAAATCTTGCATAGTTTGAGATGTATTTTCCCCATCTTCAAATAGATATTCATTTATTTTTGTTGGGCTTCCATGAGTGAAGACTACATTAATCCCATTAATAGAATATTCTAATTTAAGAGGTAGTGAATCTAAGTAATATTTATTAGAAACTCTAACTTCATTAACAGCCCAAGGTAAAGAAAAGGAGTTTATAGTTGTATTTCTAATGAAAGTATACTCACCATCTACAACAGAAGCATCATAATTACCTTTAATACAAGGAATTTCTCTTCTTCTAATCAAAGCGACTACTTCATTAGGATGTGGTCCGTATCCTACTAAATCACCAAGACATACTATTTTATCAACTCTTTGCTCATCTATATCTTCAAGCACCTTCATAAGTGCATATAAGTTTCCATGAATGTCTGATATTGCAGCTATTTTCATAAATTTATCTCCTCCTATTTACTAATAATATAATTATAGCATTCAATTTTATTAATAAAAGAATAAATTCAAACTTGTAGATATTATAAAAATTTTGAAGTATTATTTATATAAAGAAACTCATTTAGTAGATACTACAATGAGCAAAAAACAATAGCAATGGAGGGCATAAAAAATGAAAGACTCAAGAGTTAAAAATGTATTGGCCCAAATGGGGAAAAATAATTTATCTCAAATTATAGTTACATCACCTGAATCTATTTTTTACTTAACAGGAAAAATGATTCATCCAGGTGAAAGATTTTTAGCATTATATTTAGATATTAACGGAAATAATAAGTTTATAGTAAATAAGCTTTTTCCTATACATGAAGATTTAGGAGTAGATATTGTTTGGTATGATGATATTGAAAATCCAATAGATAGATTATCTAAAATAGTTAAGGTTGGAGAAGCTTTAGGAGTAGATAAAGATCTTCGTGCAAATTTCTTGATTGATTTAATGGATAGAAATGTAGTTAAAGCTTTTGTAAACTCATCACCAATAATTGACACTTTAAGAGCTATTAAAGATGAAGAAGAAATTCAAATAATGAAGGAAGCTTCAAAGATTAATGATGCAGTTATGTTAAAGCTTTGGAAGAACTTAAAGCCAGGATACTCTGAAAAATATTATGCTAATCTTTTATCAGAAATATATGAGGAAGAGGGTGCATCAGGATTTTCCTTCTCTCCAATAATAGCAACTAGCCCAAATGGAGCAGATCCTCATCATGGAACCGGTAAGGATAAGATCAAAGCAGGAGATAGCGTAGTTTTAGATATTGGTGGAAGATACAAAAATTATTGTTCTGATATGACTAGAACAGTATTTATAGGTAAAGAGCCAAGTAAAGAACATGCGGAAGTTTATAATATAGTTAAAAGTGCCAATGAGAAAGCCATTTCAATAATAAAAGAAGGTGTTAAGTTCTCAGATATAGATAAGTCAGCTAGAAACTTAATAACTGATGCTGGATATGGGGAGTATTTTACCCATAGAACAGGTCATAGTATAGGTATTGAAGTTCATGATTTTGGTAATGTTAGTTCAGTAAATCATGATGAAGTAAAGGCTGGAATGATATTCTCAGTTGAACCAGGAATATATCTAAAAGATAATATAGGAGTTAGAATTGAAGATTTAGTTCTTGTAACTAAAGACGGATGTGAAGTTTTAAATTCTGTTACTAAAGAAATAACTATACTTTAGTTAATTAAGAGTTAATGAAAAAAGTCGGCTGAAGCCGACTTTTTTTAAAATTAAGAAACCTCGATGAAGCTTCAACAGTAATTTATAATCTAAAATTATTAATTTTTGATTGATTAAATTATTTCTATAACTCTATTCATCAATTTTATAAAGTCATTTTTAACTCTAGCAGAAGTTTCAATAACTTCTTCATGGTTTAAAGGTTGGTCTAAGATACCAGCTGCCATATTAGTTAAGCATGATATACCAACTGTTTTGATTCCACTCTGGAACTGTAGACATACCAACAGCATCTCCACCCATAATTTTAGCCATTCTAACTTCAGCAGGAGTTTCGTATGTAGGCCCAGAGAACATTACATAGACACCTTGTTTTAAATCTAATCCAAGTTCTTTACCTACATTTAAAACTTTATTTCTTAACTCTAAGTTATATGCTTCAGACATATCAGGGAATCTTGGCCCAAATTCATCTAAATTATGTCCAAATAAAGGATTTGAACCAGAGAAGTTTATATGGTCAGTTATAACCATTAAATCTCCAGCGTTAAAGTCTTGGTTTACAGCACCACAAGCATTGGTTACTATAAGTTTTGACACTCCTAATAACTTCATAACTCTTACTGGGAAAGTTATCTTTTCCATAGAGTATCCTTCGTAATAATGGAATCTACCTTGCATTGCAACAACTTGTTTTCCACCTAAGGTTCCTATAACTAATCTTCCTGCATGACCTTCAACAGTTGAAGTAGGGAAGTTAGGTATATCAGAGTAATTATAGAATTCTGGGTTTTCTATAGAGTCAGCTAAAGAGCCAAGTCCAGAACCAAGTATTAGTCCAATTTCAGGTTTGTAGTTGCTTTTGCTTAATATAAAATCGGCAGAAGCTTTAATTTGATTTAATAAATCCATTTAAATCACCTCGTTAAAATTTTTCTCTAGTAAAGTTATATTTATCTTGGAAGTAGTAGAAATTTATATAACAGTTTTATCTGTCTAATAATAGTTCTCCTACGTTAACAACGTCTCCAGCACCAACAGTAAGGATTAAGTCATCCTTTTCAACTTTTGAAGCAAGATACTCCGCAACCTCTTTATGAGTATGAAGGTTTATACAATTTAGACCAGTAGATCTAATTGCTTCTCCTAATTGATCTGATGAAACAAGACCTGTATCTTTTTCTCTTGCAGCATATATATCCATTAATATAAGCTCATCTGAGTTTTCGAAACAATGAGTAAACTCTTCAAAAAGAGTCTTAGTTCTTGTGTAAGTATGAGGTTGGAAAACACAATATATTTTCTTATGAGGAATAAGTTTAGCTGTTGATAAAGTAGCAGCTATTTCTACTGGATGATGAGCATAGTCATCAATTATTGTAGCACCATTAAACTCACCTTTATGTTCAAAACGTTTATGAGCTCCCTTACAATCAAGTAAACCTTCAACTATATATTCATGTGGTATGTTTAATATAAGAGAAGTACAAATACTAGCTAAAGCATTTAATATATTGTGCGTTCCTGTTGTATTTAATTCAACATCGAAAAGATACGTATCATCTTTAAATGCTCTAAAGCTTGCACATCCCTTATTGTTGAACTTTATGTTACGAGCAGTTACGTCACCTTTATTTATACCGTAGCTAATAGTATTACATTTAGCGTAATTTAAAACTTCCATAACTCTATTATCTTCTGCACAACCAATTAAATAGCCATCAGCAGGAATTAAGTCAGAGAATTTTTTAAATGTATCTTCTATATGGTTTATATCTTTATAATAATCTAGGTGATCTGCATCTATATTTAATATTATTCCTATATAAGGGAAGAATTTTAAGAAAGATGCTTTGTATTCGCAAGCTTCGGTAACGAAATATTCACTTTCACCTATTTTAAAGTTACCATGTATAGCATCAACGTCTCCACCAACTAAAATAGTTGGATCAAGGTCTGCGTTTAAAGTTATATGAGAAAGCATAGAAGTAGTTGTAGTTTTCCCATGAGTACCAGCTACAGCTACATTATATTTATGTCCTTTCATTATATAACCTAAGAACTCAGCTCTATCCATAAGTTCTATGTTTTTTTCTTTTGCTTCTATTATTTCTGGATTGCTAGCAGGAATTGCAGCAGTATATACTATTAAATCTACATTTTTAATATTGTTTTTATTGTGACCTATGTATATTTCAGCGCCAGATTTTCTTAATTTATTTAATACTTCAGATTCTTTAGCATCAGAACCAGAAACTTTATATCCTTTAGTTAATAAAACAGCAGCAAGTCCACTCATGCTTACTCCACCTATACCGATGAAATGAACTTTCTTTTTTTTATCAGTATTTAGATCGAAAGACAAAATATCAACTCCTTTAAATAGAATAGTTTCATTTATAATTATATACAAATTTATGAAGTTGAACACAAATTTTGAGAAATATATGAAATAATTTATAGAAATAAATATAAAATTCAAATATAATTAGAAGAATTATTTAAAATTAACTAGGGAAACTATTGATAATAGAAGGAATATAGAATAAAATATGAATATTAGAGCGAATTGAAGTTGGAATAATTCGGATTTTAAATAAACGGAAAGGAGAAAATTTATGGAAAAATTAAGCAGAAACAATAGGGTTGTTGCCATTACAAAGATATTAACGGAAACTCCTAATAAAGTTGTTGGGTTAAATAAATTTTCGGAACTTTTAAATGCTGCTAAATCTACAATAAGTGAAGATATAGTAATAGTAAGAGAGTTATTAGAAAAATTAGAAATGGGTAGAATTGAAACTATTTCAGGTGCAGCAGGTGGAATAAAGTTTATACCAGATATGGGAAGCGAGAGTAAATTAGAGTTCTGTAATGAATTATGTGATTTATTATCAGAAGAAGGTAGAATAGTACCAGGAAATTTTGTTTATTTAACAGATATAATGTATAACCCACAAATAATTAGTAAAGCAGGGGTAATTTTATCTTCATACTTTAAGAATATGAATATTGACTACATAGTTACCGTAGAAACTAAGGGAATACCATTAGCTTATGAAGTAGCCAAGTGTTTAGGTATTGAATTAGTTATAATAAGAAGAGATAACAAGATAACAGAGGGCCCTACAGTTACTATAAACTATGTTTCAGGAACAAGCGGAAGAATTCAACAGATGTCTTTAGCTAAAAAGTCAATGAAATCATCAAGTAAATGTGTATTTATAGATGACTTCTTAAGAGGCGGGGGAACTGCTCAAGGAATCAAGGATCTTTTAAAGGAATTTGACTCTGAATTAGTAGGGACTGGTGTATTAGTAGATAATATAGGTATAAAGAATAAAAGAGCTAGTGAATATATAACTCTTATAGAATTAGAGTTCGATGAGAATACTGGAGAGTTAAAAGTAAGACCATCAGAATTTATTAAATAATATAAAACCAACAGTTGTTTTAGATAAATAAGAAATTTAAGTAAAAAAAAGGATTTTAAAACTTTTTATAGAAATATATCTAATATAAAGCAACTGGAGGTGAAGTGAAATGACAATCACAGACGTTAGAATCAGAAAAATAGCAACTGAAGGAAAAATGAAGGCTATAGTTTCTGTAACTTTTGATAATGAATTTGTTGTTCATGATATTAAAGTCATTGAAGGACAAAATGGATTATTCATTGCAATGCCAAGCAGAAAGACACCAGATGGAGAGTTTAAGGATATAGCACATCCTATAAACACTGACACAAGAGAAAAAATGCAATCTTCTATATTAGCAGCTTTTGAAGAGGCTATGAAAGAAGATTTAAATGTTGTAAACGAATAATTAGTAAAATAAAAGGGGGATAACACTCCTTTTATTTTTTTGCTTAAATTAATAAAGTATATTATTCTGTCAAAGGTTGAAATAATTATTCTTATGAAATATAATATATAAGAATGTACACGAACGTTTTTGGATAAAATAAAAATTTTGTCCTTGATTTATAAAAGAGGTGAATTTATGTATAAATGTGCTTTAATCTTAGCAGCTGGGCAAGGGACTAGAATAAAATCAGACTTACCAAAAGTTTTACATAAAGCTTGTGGAAAAGAAATGGTTAATCATGTAATCGACACTTTAAGAAAAGCTGATATTGCAGATATTAACGTAATAATTGGTAAAGGCTCAGAATTGGTTAAAGAAAAGACTTCATCAAGAGAAGTAAGCTATTCTCTTCAAGCAGAACAATTAGGAACAGGACACGCAGTAAAATGTGCTATAGACTTCTTAAAAGATAAGAAGGGAACAGTTGCTATTTTCTGTGGAGATGCACCATTAATTAAAGAGGAAACAGTAGTTAGCTTATTTGAAGAGCATAACTCAAATAATAATACAGCAACTCTTTTAACTTCAATTTTAGATGATGCTACTGGGTATGGAAGAATCATAAGAGATGGAAATGAAGTATTAAAAATAGTTGAACATAAAGATTGTAACGAAGAAGAATTAAAAGTTACAGAAATGAATGCAGGTGTATATTGTTTTGATATAGAAAAATTATTAGAAGCTTTAAATAAATTATCTAATAATAACTCACAAGGGGAGTATTATTTAACAGATGTTATAGGAATACTTAAATCTGAAGGAGAAAAAGTTGGCGCTGTAGTGATAGACTTTGAAGAAACTTTAGGTGTTAATTCAAGAGCTCAATTAGCTCAAGTTGAGAGTATATTAAGAAAAAGAATAAATGCAAAGCATATGGATAATGGAGTAACTTTAATAGATCCAAATAACACTTATATTGGTGCTGACGTTATTATAGGAAAAGACACAATAATATATCCAGGTAACGTATTAGAAGGTAATACAGTTATAGGTGAAAGATGTATGCTATATCCAAATTCAAGAATAAATAATAGCACTATAGAAAATGATGTTGAAATTCAATCTTCAGTTATTTTAGATAGTAAAGTAGGAGAAAAAACTACTGTTGGACCATTTGCATATATTCGTCCAGATTCAGTTATAGGTAGTCATGTAAGAATTGGAGATTTCGTTGAAATAAAGAAATCAGTAATTGGTAACAATACTAAAGTATCTCACTTAACATATGTTGGAGATGCTGAAGTAGGAGAAAACTGCAACTTTGGGTGTGGTACAGTGACTGTAAATTACGATGGTAAGAATAAAAATAAGACTATAATAGGCAATAATAGCTTCATAGGATGCAATACAAACTTAATTTCACCAGTTAAAGTTGAGGATAATGCTTATATTGCAGCAGGATCAACTATAACAGATGATGTTAAAAGTGGAGAACTTGCAGTAGCAAGAGCCAAACAAAGAAATATTGCCGGTTGGGTGGATAAAAGAGGATTACTAAAGAAATAATTTAAATTAATATATATTTATTTTGTTTATAACTAAACTATGTAGAGCAAATTTTAAGGAGGTTCTTACACTTATGATAACGCATGGAAAGAGTATAAAGATATTTACAGGAAATTCTCACCCAGAATTAGCGAAGGAAATTGCTGATTTATTAGGTCTTCCACTAGGAAAAGCTAAGGTTTCTACTTTTAGTGATGGAGAAATATCTGTAGATATAAGTGAAACAGTAAGAGGATGTGATGTATTTATAGTACAATCTACAAGCTCTCCTGTTAACAATAACTTAATGGAACTTTTAATAATGATAGATGCATTTAAGAGAGCATCAGCAGGAAGAATTACAGCTGTTATGCCTTATTACGGATACGCAAGACAAGACAGAAAAGCAAAATCAAGAGATCCAATAACAGCAAAATTAGTTGCTGATATATTAACAGCAGCTGGAGCAGATAGAGTATTAACTATGGATTTACACGCAGCTCAAATACAAGGATACTTCAATATCCCAGTTGACCATATGTTAGGGTCACCAATATTAGCTAAGCACTTTGTTAATAAGGGATTTGCAGATCAAGATGACGTAGTTGTTGTATCTCCAGACTTAGGAAGCGTTACAAGAGCAAGAAAATTTGCTGATAAATTACATGCTCCTATAGCTATAATTGACAAGAGAAGACCAAAGGCTAACGTTTCAGAAATAATGAACATAATCGGAGAAGTTGAAGGTAAGAGATGTATCTTAATTGACGATATGATTGATACTGCTGGAACTATAGCAAATGCAGCAAATGCATTAAAAGATTTAGGTGCAACTCACGTTTATGCTTGTTGTACTCATGGAGTATTATCAGGACCTGCATTTGAAAGAATAAATAACTCTGCTATCGAGGAATTAGTTATGTTAAATACTATTCCGCTACCAGAAAGAAATGATTTAGACAAATTCAAGGCACTATCTGTAGCACCTTTATTTGCCGAAGCAATAAAGAGAATTTACGATGATGAACCAATAAGTAAATTATTCGAAAACTAATAATTAAAGATAAAGAAAGAGGAGTTATTAAAAATAACTCCTTTTTTTATTAATATTGTGTAACAAATGTAAACTTTATGAGAAAACTATTATTGTTTAAATATTTATAGTATAAAATGTTTATAAGGGAAGGTGGAATTTCAAGTGGATGATAAGTTTGGAAAAGTTTTAGTTGTAGATGATGATACACATATAAATGAGTTAATTGATATGTATTTAAAAAGCTCTGGGTATGAGACAAAGCAATGCTTCAACGGAGTAGATGCTTGTAATATTGTAAATGATCAAAATATAGGCTTAGTAATTTTAGATATTATGCTACCAGGTAAAGATGGAATGGAAGTTCTTAAACATATAAGAAAGACTTCAAACATACCAGTAATAATGCTTACAGCTAAAGGGGAAGTCTTTGATAAAGTGTTAGCTTTAGAACTTGGGGCAGATGATTATGTAGTAAAACCTTTTGATCCAAAAGAACTTATGGCCAGGGTTAAAGCTGTTTCAAGAAGATATACAGCACCAACTACAAATGAAGATTTATTAAAATTTAATGGATTGACTATTGATATTGGAGCTTATGAAGTTATTTATAAAGGAAACAATGTAAAATTGGCGCCTAAAGAGTTAGAATTACTTCACTTTATGGCTAGTAACCCTAATAAGGTATTTACAAGAGAGCAATTAATGTATGAAGTATGGGGATATGATTATCCTGGAGATTCAAGAACTGTTGATGTTCATATAAAAAGGTTAAGAGAAAAGATAAAAGGTGGAGAAGGCTGGGAAGTACAGACTGTTTGGGGTGTTGGCTATAAATTTGAGGTGAAGTAAGTTTGAAGAAAAAGAGTATAGTAATAAAACTAATAATAACTTTTGCCTCAATAACAGGTGGAGTACTAACTCTAGTTGGCCTTATATTAACTGTATGGATTAGTATGATCTATACTGAAGAAAGAATAGAAACTATAGATAAGCAAATATCTATAGTAGAAGAAACTGTAAGAGGGTATTTAAAACAAGAAAATGACTATGGTCAGGTTGAAAAAATATTAACTATGGCAAGCCTAGCAAGTAATACTGATGCAATAATAGTAGATAAGTTAGGGTATGTTTATATAGTTTCAAATTCTAAGTATAATGATATGAAGTATACCAAGATTCAAATGCCCGAAAACGTTCAAACCAAAATTGATCAGAAGAAAAGGCATGGAAAAGCAGTTACATTATTTAAAAATGGTCAATTATTAACTTATGTTAAACCGATGTATTCAAATGGAGAGATAGATGGATATATAATTATGGTTCCTGATAGCTATTATGCTAGCAAGCACATAATGTGGATAATTTGGTTATCTATAGTATGTGCAATGATAATTTCAGGGTTAATTATAAATTATTTTGCAAAGAGATTGGTTGTTAAGCCTTTAGGTGAAATAAATAATGCAGCTAAAAGATTGACACAAGGACAGGTTAATGAAAGAGTTGAAGTAAGATCAAATGATGAAATTGGTCAATTAGCAGAATCTTTTAATATTATGGCTGAATCGTTAGAAAAGGTTGATAATACTAGAAAAGAATTTATATCAAATGTGTCTCATGAGTTAAGGTCTCCGATAACTTCTATAAAGGGATTCGTTGGAGGAATCTTAGATGGAGTTATTCCTAAGGATAAGGAAGCGTATTACTTTAAAATAGTATATGAAGAGATAAATAGACTTGCTAGATTGGTAAATGATTTGTTAGATATATCTGCAATGGAGGCTGGAAAGTTTAATCTGCAAAAGATTGATTTTGATATAAATGGAGTTATAAGTCTTTGCATATTAAATCTTGAAGGAAAGATTAAAAGTAAAGGATTAGATGTAAGGGCTATATTTGAAGAAAAACGAAATTATGTAATAGCAGATAGAGATAGAATAATTCAAGTTCTAACAAACCTTCTTGAGAATGCTATAAAATACAGCAATGATAATGGGCAGATTGAAGTAACTACATATACAAAGGGAGACAAGATATATATAAGTATATTTAATTCAGGGGAAAATATATCAAAAGAAGATTTAAACAATATCTGGGATAGATTTTACAAGAGCGATAAGTCAAGGACTAATAAGGTTAGTACAGGACTTGGGTTAGCGATAGTTAGATTGATTTTATCTCAACATAATGAAGATGTTTGGGTAAAAAACATAGATGGAAAAGGTGTTAAGTTTACCTTTTCTCTAAAAAGATCTGACTAAATAAAGTGCATTTGGAGGGGAGACAATGGTTCATAAGAATATTCCAGAAAAGAATTTAAAGAATAATGATGAGGAAAAAAGTTATAACATAAGCTTCAAAAAGAAAAGAACCAAATCAAGTATAAGATTTGGAGCGAAGCTTTTGACTTATTTAATTATTGCAGCAGTATCAGGAGCATTTTTTTCAAGAATAATGATAGATATTAAGTATGGGAATGCTATAAAAAGTATTGAGGAATTTGCTAGCGATGATATGATAATAACTGACTACACTAAGGTTATAGATGTTATAAACCCTTCAATTGTTACTATAGGAAACTCATCAGGAATATATAGTGGTGAAAGTTCAAGTAATACGACTGGAATAATTTTAGATGAATCAGGAAATATAATTACAAGTTATTCTCTTATAAAAGACTTTAAAGAAATTTTTGTAAAACTATCAGATGATAGTTCAGAACCTGTAAATGCAAAATTAGTTGTAAAAAGTGAAGATATAGATTTAGCAATAATAAAAGTAAAAACGGATGAAGAATTAACACCAGTGAAGTTTGCTGAAGACAATGATTTATTTATAGGGCAAGGTATAGCAGTGTTAGGAAATACAGAAGGTAAAGATGGTGTAGATACTGTTAGCCCGGGAATAATAACATCCATAGGGGAAGATACTAATGTACAAGGAAGACCTTATCAACTATTACAAATAAGTGCTCCTATAAATAAAAAAAATGGTGGAGGGCCTATTTGCAATTCGAAAGGTGAGGTTATAGGTTTAGCAAGCTATAATCTATCTCAAAGCAATAAAGATAGTGGATTCTATTATGGTATTCAAATAAAAGATTTGAAAATATTAATAAATTCAACTAATGCATTTAAAAGTGTATTAGGGGTAAATGAAGGTGGAATAATAGCAGATAAAAATACTGAATATAAGGGGTTTTATGTGCAGGATTTAGATAAAAAGGGCAATGCTTATAAAGCTGGAATCAAACCAACAGATATAATATTAGAATTAGATGGTACTCCTATAATAACTGTAGACGATGCAACGTTAGTACTTAGAAATAAAAAGTCTGGCGAAATTTTAAAGTGTAAGGTTTTAAGAGAAGGAATTATAGAAGAAGTAGACGTTAAAATAAATTAATACTTAAGAAAGAAAGAAGTGCAAAACACTTTAGTTACAAGTTAAGGGTGACAAGCGATAAGTTAAGAAATAAAATAAGCTATGTCTTATTTTGAAAAATTAAAGAAATTGTGAAACAATTTCAACTAAAACTTGTCAATTGTCATTTATAATTTGTCACTAAAAAGTTGTTTCGCACTTTTTTGTATTGAAAATAAAATATGTGATAAAACATAGTGATAAGATGGTATAATATAGAATAGGTCTATATGCTTAGGAGGAAATTATAAAATGTTTTTAATAGTAGGATTAGGAAACCCAGGAAAAGAGTATGCAGGAACTAGACATAATATAGGCTTTGAAGCTGTAGATTATATAGCTGATAAGTATAATATAGAATTAAATAGGATAAAATTTAAAGGTATATTTGGCGAAGGTATGATAAATGGTAAAAAGGTTATTTTACTTAAACCAACAACATATATGAACTTAAGTGGAGAGAGCATAAGAGAAGTAGTTAATTTTTATAAAATATCAAATGAAGATATAATTGTTATATATGACGATATAAGTTTAGAAGTTGGAAGATTAAGAATAAGAGAAAAAGGAAGTCATGGTGGTCACAATGGTATAAAGAGCATAATAGCCAATTTATCAAGTGATGTATTTCCAAGAGTTAAAATAGGAGTAGGAGGTCCAAAAGGTGACCTTGTTTCTCATGTATTAGGAAAGTTTTCAAATAGTGAAATAGAAGTTTTAAGAGAGTCTATAATGGCAACATCAGAAGCAGTTGCTACTATTTTATCAAGAGATACAAAAGAGGCCATGAATAAATTCAATGGGTTTAAGGCAAGTGCCATAAGTGATTAAGGAAGGTGTATTTTGATGAGATTAGAGGGGCTAATGAAACCCTTACGAGATAATGAAGAATTTAACCATTTATTAGGATGCATGAATAAGGGACAATATCCGTTAAGTGCTTATGGATTATCAGAGTCGGGTAAAAGTTACTTAATAAATGGTATTTTTGAAAATAGAGAAAACTCTATAGTTATAGTTACTCATAATGATATTGAAGCTAAGAATTTATATGAAGATTTAAGCCTTTACTCAACGGAAGTTTATTACTTCCCGGTGAGAGAAGTTGTGTTTTACAACATAGATGCTATTTCTGGAGATTTAAGGTGGGCTAGGTTAAAAGTTATTAAGGAAATTTTACAAAATAGAGATAAAAAGATAGTTATAACTTCTATTGATGCGTTAACATCTTTATATACTCCAAGGGAGTACTACTTTAATTATAGTATGAATATTTCACAAGGGTCTGAATTAGATCTGAAGGGTTTATCTAAAAAATTAACAGAGTGTGGATACGAAAGAGTTGAATCTGTAGAAGGAAAAGGTGAATTCTCTTATAGAGGAGGGATACTAGATGTATTCCCTCCTACGTCTATATATCCTTATAGAATTGAGCTTTTCGGAGATGAGGTAGACTCTATAAGAACATTTAATACTGAATCTCAACGTAGTATAGAAAAGATAAAGAGTTTTGATATATTCCCTGCGAAAGAGATAATAATAAATTCTGAAGTTCAAGAAAAAGCTAGTGAAAAAATAAAAGAAGAGCTAAACAATATATTAGATAACGCTAGTAAAAATGATAACGAGAGAATTGAGAAGTTAACTAATATTGTTAGAAAGAACTTAGAAGCTTTAAAGGAAAGTTATACTTTTGAAACAGTAGATAGTTATTTACCTTATTTTTATGATAAGCCAGAAAGTCTTTTTGATTATTTAGAAGACTACATATTTGTTGTAGATGATATTAAAAGATGTAACGGTAAAATAGATAGTATATACTATGAGTTTAATGAAAATTATACTGCATTCCTTCAAAGAGGAGATATATTACCGTCTCAAAATAAATTATTATTAGATAAAGAAGATTTTTCTATAAAGCTTAATAGAGAAAATGTAATTACGATAAATACATTTTTAGAAAATACTGATTTAATATCAACTTATGAAGATATAGGGTTTAGCCAGGTAACATTAAGTCATTACCATGGGCAACTTGATTTATTAATAGATGATATTAAAGATAAAAAGAATAAGGGTTATAGAACTGTTATCTTATCAGGTACAAGGGTAAGAGGAGAAAGATTAGTTGAAACGTTAAGAGATAGAGAAGTTGAAAGTGTTTATAGAGATATAATAGAAGATATTAAACCTGGTGAAGTTGTAATTACTTTTGGTAATCTTCTAAAAGGATTTGAATATCCAGATTTAAATTTATGTGTAATTTCAGATAAAGAAGTATTTGGAGAAGCAAAAAGAAAGCTTACTAAAAAAGTAGCACAAAGAAAAGGTGTTTCAAAAATACGAAGCTTTGCCGAGTTAAAGCCTGGAGATTATGTAGTACATGCTAATCATGGAATTGGTGTATTTAAGGGAATTAAGCAGATAGAAGTAGCTGGGAGCACTAGAGATTACTTAGATATAGTTTATGATAAAGGTGATAAATTATATGTTCCAGTTGATCAATTGGATTTAGTTCAAAAGTACATTGGAAGTGAAGGGAAAACTCCAAAGGTAAATAAACTTGGAGGAGCTGAATGGCAAAAAGCCAAAGCTAAAGTAAGAAAATCTATAAATGAAATTGCAGAAGATTTAGTGAAGTTATATGCAGCTAGATCTACTTTGAGTGGGTATAAATATGCCAAAGATACTGAGTGGCAAAGGCAATTTGAAGATGAGTTCCCATATGAGGAAACTCCAGACCAATTAACATCTTTAGAGGAAATAAAGCATGATATGGAATCAGATAAGCCTATGGATAGATTGCTTTGTGGAGATGTTGGTTATGGAAAGACAGAGGTTGCTATAAGAGCAGCTTTCAAGGCTGTTATGGATGGAAAACAAGTAGCGTTCTTAGTTCCTACAACGATATTAGCTGAACAGCATTATAAGAATTTTATTAAGAGATTCTCTGACTTTCCTGTTAAGATTGATATGATAAGTAGATTTAGAACTGCGAAGCAGCAAAAAGCTACATTGCAAGCATTGAAAGAGGGAAATGTTGATATATTAATAGGAACTCATAGATTAGTATCTAAGGATATAGTTTTTAAGGATTTAGGGTTATTAATAATAGATGAGGAGCAAAGATTTGGAGTTGCTCAAAAAGAGAAGATTAAAGGCTTAAAGAAAAATATTGATGTTTTAACATTAAGCGCAACGCCAATCCCTAGAACTTTACATATGTCTTTGACAGGTGTAAGGGATATTTCCGTTATCGAAACTCCTCCAGAAGAAAGATATCCTATTCAGACATATGTAGTGGAACAAAATGATCAATTAATAAGAGATGCAATATTAAGAGAAATAGGTAGAGATGGGCAAGTTTATTTTGTTTATAACAGAGTAGGCACAATTCAAGATATGGCAAACTATATTAAAGATTTAGTTCCAGAATGTAAAGTAGGAATAATTCATGGGCAAATGACTGAAAAAGAGTTAGAAAAAGAAATGATTGCTTTTATGAATAAGGAGTACAATGTACTCGTATGTACAACAATCATAGAAACGGGAATAGATATTCCAAATGTTAATACTATGATAGTCCATGATTCAGATAAGATGGGCTTATCACAACTTTATCAATTAAGAGGAAGAGTTGGTAGATCTAATAGAATTGCATATGCATACTTTATTTATACTAAGGATAAGGTATTAACTGAAGTTGCAGAAAAAAGATTAAAGGCACTTAAAGATTTCACAGAGCTTGGATCAGGATTTAAAATTGCAATGAGAGACTTAGAGATAAGAGGTGCTGGGAACATGATGGGATCATCCCAACATGGGCATATGGCAACTATAGGATATGATTTATATTGTAGAATGCTAGAAGATACAGTAAAGCTTATTAAAGGTGAAATTGATAAGGAACCAGTAGAAACTACAGTTGATATAAAGGTAGATGCTTATGTTCCTTCAAGATATATAGAAGATGAAATACAAAAAATAGAAGTATATAAAAAGATTGCAGCTATAAGTAATATTGAGGATTATGAATATATTAAAGAAGAATTAGAAGATAGGTATTCCAATATTCCAGAAGCTGTTTATAATCTTATGGATATAGCTTATATCAAGAGCTTAGCTAAGTCGTTATCTATAGAGGAGATAAAAGAAATGCCTAAGGAGATTAGGTTTAAGTTTGTGGCAGATTTTAGGGGTTATAACAATATTTATAAAGTTTTACTAAAGCAATTTAAGGAAAATGTAGTATTATACTTTGGAGAAGTTCCATCATTTGCAATTAAGTTAAACACAATAAAGAAGGAAGAAGCATTGAATTTCTATAAAGAAATGCTTATAAAAATAATTCAAAATTCATAGAAAAATCAGATGGTAAAGTTTGAATAAAAAGAATATTATTGATATACTAGTAAAGATGAATAATAACTATAATATGTAAAGTGAGGGAAATGATTTGAGAAGTATAAAAAGAATAGTACTTGCTGCAGTAGTCGCAACAATGGCTTTCTCTATGGCAGGATGTAAGTTAATACAAAAGACTCCAGAAGCTATACAAAACACTGTTTTAGCTAAGGTTGGAAGTGAAAAGATAACTTTAGGTGATGTTGATGCGGAGTTAAAAGCTGACATTGATTACTTAAAAGAGACATATGGTGATGATTTTGAATCAAAGATAGATGATGAGCTTAAAGCTAAATTAAAAGAAGTAAGACAACAAGTTTTAAATGCATTAGTAGAAGAAAAAATACTTTATTTAGAAGCTGAAAAGAAAGGCTTAGTTCCAACTCAAGAAGAGCTAGATAAGGAAGTTGCTGAAAGAACAGCTGAAATCCAAGAAGCTTGGGGTGGTGAGGAAGCATTTGCACAAGCTAAAGAATACTATGGATATACTGATGAGACTTTTAAAGCATTTTTAGAAGATCAAGTAGTAATTCAAAAAGTTAAAGATGAAATGTTTAAAGATATTAACATAACTGACGACCAAATAAACAAATACTACGAAGAGCATAAAGATGAGTTTGTAAACTACGGGCAAGCAGACTCAAGACATCTATTATTCAAAACAGAAGAAGAGGCAAAGGCTGCAAGTGACAAGATAAAGAGTGGAGAAACAACTTTTGATGCTTTATTTAAAGAATACGAAGGAAATAAAGCAAAATCTACAGCTACAGATGCAACAGAAGAGGATAAGGCTCTACCTATATCTGAAGATTTAGGAACTGTTTCTCATAATCAACAAAACTTCGACCCTTTATTCTTAGAAGGTTTAAAGCCACTTAAAGAAGGTGAAGTTTCTGAACCAGTAAAATCAAGCTTTGGATATCATATAATAGAAGCTACTAATGTTACTGAAACTACTCCTAAGGAATTTAATGATGAATTAAAAGCACAAATAAAGACAACTTTAGAAAATGAAGAAAAGAAGGGTATATATGAAACTCAATTAGATTCATTAGAAAAAGAATATAAAGTGAAAACTTACGAAAATAGACTTTAATTTAAATAAAATATAATTAAAATTCAGAGAATAAAATTATTCTCTGAATTTTTTTATTATAAAAATATATTAAAACAAGTTAACATTAGTTTTCTTGCCAGAGAATTGAATTAATTCCTCTTTAATTAGATAAGGATAAATATTGGGTATATGTGTATAAAATTTCTAATAACTCAAATAATAATATTGCAGTAAGATATTTATAATTATATAAGGAGGTAACTCAAAGTAATGAAAGCAACAGGAATTGTTAGACGTATCGATGATTTGGGAAGAGTGGTTATACCAAAAGAAATAAGAAGAACTTTAAGAATAAGAGAGGGAGATCCGCTAGAGATATTTACCGATAGAGAAGGTGGAGTAATTCTTAAAAAATATTCTCCAATAGGAGAGTTAACAGATTTTTCCAAGGAGTATGCTGAAAGTTTACAAGGATCAATTGGACATATTGTGCTAATTGCGGACAAAGATACATTTATATCAGCAAGTGGAGCTCCTAAAAAGGATTATCTAGAAAGAAAAATAAGTTCTGAGTTAGAAAATATTATGGATGATAGAAAAGCCGTTATAATTACAGAACAAAACAAGACAATCCCTCTACATAATGATGAGGATGAAAAGTTATATTCAAATCAAGTTATAGCACCTATAATTGCTGAAGGAGATGCAATAGGAGCTGTAATGATACTATCCAAAGAAGATGGTGAAAAATTCACTGATCTTGAACTAAAGCTTGCAGAAACAGCTGCTGCTTTTTTAGGAAAACAAATGGAACAATAAACTTGTTTTTTAAAAAGTGCAATTGTAAAAAATTAAACTTAAAAAATAAATTAGTAATAATACCTCTAAACTTAAAATAATAATTATTATTAGTGATAAATAACTTTATAGGTTTGGGGGTATTTTATGAAAAAACAATCTTTGATTAAAGGAAGTATAATTCTAGGAGCTGCTGGTATGATAGCAAAGTTCTTAGGATTATTTTTTAGATGGCCACTTATAATATTAATAGGTGATGAGGGAATAGGATATTATCAATTATCTTATCCGTTATATATGTTTTTTGTAGCTATGGCATCAGGAGTGCCTGTAGCTATGTCTAAGATAATATCGGAAAAAAATGCAGTAGGAGATATAGAGGGTACCTACGAAGTAGTTAAAGAATCAACTTATTTAATGTTATTACTAGGAATAGGAACATCATTTATATTATTTTTCTTTGCAAAACCTATAATATCTTTCTTGAAGTGGGATGCAAAATCATATTATGCTTTAATAGGAATCTCATTTGCGCCTATAGTAGTCTCTATTATGACTATTTTTAGAGGCTTTTTTCAAGGGCTGCAAAATATGACTCCATCAGGGGTTTCACAAATATTAGAACAAATAGGCAGAGTAGTTATAGGAGTTGGACTAGCATTTATATTACTTCCAAAAGGAATAGAGTTTTCAGCAGGAGGAGCAGCTTTTGGGGCAGCAGCAGGAGGAACTATAGCATCTATATACTTATATATTAAATATAGAAAAGTAAGAAATAGTATGGGTATACGTAAAATAAGGACAAACACTGAGGTGTTAAACCAAATATTAAAAATGGCTATTCCTATATCAATAGGTGCTACAGTAGGAACAATAATGAATTTGATTGATGCTATATTGGTACCACAAAAGCTTATAGAGTCTGGTGTAGTAGATGCAACTGCTTTATATGGACAGTTGACAGGTAAAGCGGCAGTACTTGTCAATATACCTTTAACATTATCTATGGCTATATGCACATCTTTGATACCAATAATAGCAGAGAACTATGTGTTAAGAAAGAAAGTAGAATTGCAAAATAAGACCAACTTGGCAATGAAACTATCAGTAGTAATAGCTTTTCCTTGTACAGTAGGCTTGTTTTGTTTAGCTGGACCAGTTATGAAACTACTATTTTTTAAAGCTTATGATGGGTATGAGATTTTAAAATATCTTTCATTATCTATACCATTTATAATCGTGACACAAACTACGACATCTATATTACAAGGGACAAACCATTATATTAGACCAGTTATAAACCTTTTTATAGGATGTGTAGTAAAAGTAATATTAACTATGTTTTTAGTTCCAATTCCACAGATAAATATATTTGGGGCAGTTATAGCTAGTATAGCTGCATATGTAACTGTTACAATACTTAATATAATTGCTTTAAAGAGCAAAATAAAAACAAAGTTAGATGTATATGATGCTATGATTAAGCCATTATTAGCATCATTAATAATGGGAATGGTTGTAACTTTAACGTATATTTTTGCTATGGGACGAACAAATAATAATAGTATTTCTTGCTTATTATCAATATTTGTGGGTATTATTATATATATAATAGCTATTTTAGTTTTTAGAGTTTTTAGTATAAATGAAATTAAAAATAGGGTAGTTAGAAAATGATTTGTAAGGAGAGTACTATATGATAAAAATAGTAGGGTTAGGGCCTGGTGCACCAGAAGCATTAACTATTGGAGCAGTAAAAACTTTAGAAGAAAGTAATAATTTATATTTTAGAACAGAGAAACATCCTACAGTAGATTATTTAAAAGATAGATTAAAGACGTTTAAAACTTGCGACAATTATTATGAAGAAGGTAGTAGCTTTGATGAGGTTTATCAAAACATAGCTAAAGATATCATAGAGGAATATAAGAAAACAAAAGAATTAGTTTATGCAGTTCCTGGACATCCATTAGTAGCTGAGAGATCGGTTTTAAACATAATAGAGTTATGTGATAAGAATAATATTGAATATTCTATATTACCAGCAGTTAGCTTTATTGATGCTATGATGGATAGACTAAAGATTGATCCTATAGAAGGATTGAAGGTAATAGATGCTTTTGATATAAAGAATCAAATATTAGATAAAAGAATAGGAACGATAATAACTCAAGTGTATAATGGGCTAATAGCTTCTGAAGTTAAATTAGAATTATTAGAACACTATAATGATGATACTGAGATAATATACGTAAGAGCAGCGGGAATAGAAGGTCAAGAATCTATAAGAAGAATTCCGCTTTATGAATTAGACATGCAGGAAGATATAGATTATTTAACATCTGTATATATTCCTAAGGATTTAAATAACAAAAAAGATTTCTATGATTTCTTAAATATTATAGAAACTTTAAGAGGAGAAAATGGGTGTCCTTGGGATAGAGAGCAAACTCATGAAAGTATAAAAAATAATCTTTTAGAAGAGTGCTATGAAGTAGTTGAAGCTATTGATGAAGATGATATAGATTCGTTAATAGAAGAACTAGGAGATGTACTTTTACATGTGGTTTTCCATGCTACAATAGGAAAAGAAGATGGATATTTTAATATTAATGATATAATAGAAAGTGCTTCTAAGAAGATGATTTATAGACATCCTCATGTTTTTAAGGATGATAATGTAGAAACATCAGAAGAGGTTTTAGTAAATTGGGAAGAACTAAAGAAAAAAGAAAAGGAATATAACACTATATCTGATGAAATAGATGGTATAGCTAAAACTTTACCTGCGTTAACAAAGGCTCATAAGGTTCAGAAAAAGGTTGCTAAAGTTGGCTTTGATTTTGAGGATGTAAATGAGGCGGCAACAAAGGTAGAGGAAGAATTAAAAGAAGTTTTAGATGTATATAAATCCAATAATAGGGAAAAGATAATAAATGAGGTCGGAGATTTGATATTTGCCTGTGTTAATGTTTCTAGAATGTTAAGTGTTGATGAAGAGGAGGCTCTAAATGCTAGCATTAAGAAATTTTCAAAGAGATTTTCTTTCATTGAGAAAAACATTTTAGATTCAGGTAAAAACATAGATCAGGTATCTCTTGCTGATATGAATAAACTATGGGAAGAAGCTAAAAATTTTGATTAACAAAAGAGGACTTGTTTTATAAATATTTAAAGTTTTCATAATAAATATTATAGATTAATAAATTAGGTGCTAAATTACATGAAAATGATGTAATAAATATATTTTTATAGTAAAAAAACCATATTTCTATAGACTAGCAAAGAAAGTGGAGATATAATAGGTAAATGTAGTATAGTACATAATACGGTAGTTTACTACCAAACTACAACTGTTTATTTAAGGAGGATGTAATCGTGAATAAAGCAGAATTAATTACTAAAATGGCAGAAAAAAGCCAATTAACTAAGAAAGATGCTGAAACAGCTTTAAAGGCTTTCGTTGAATCAGTTCAAGAAGCTTTAGAAAATGGTGAAAAAGTTCAATTAGTTGGATTTGGTACTTTTGAAACTAGAGAAAGAGCTGCTAGAGAAGGAAGAAATCCAAGAACTAAAGAAGTTATAAGCATCCCTGCATCTGTAGTTCCAGTATTCAAAGCAGGAAAAGAATTTAAAGAAAAAGTTAACAAGTAGTAGTAAAAACCCGAGATTACTCGGGTTTTTATAATATCTATATATATTTAAAAGGAGAGTTAAATTATGAGATTAGATAAATATTTAAAGGTTTCTAGAATAATAAAGAGAAGAACGGTAGCTAAAGAAGCTTGTGAAGGTGGAAGAGTTTCTATAAATGATAAAGTTGCTAAGCCATCTACAGTTGTAAAAGAGGGAGATATAATAGAAATAGCTTTTGCAACTAGAAGCCTTAAAGCAAGAATAGTAAACATTGCTGAACATGTAAGAAAAGAAAATGCAAAAGCAATGTATGAGATATTAGAAGGCGAAGAGGATAAAGAATAAAATAGACTACTTACTCATATATTTTAAACAAGAAGTATATGGGGGAGTAGGTATGGAAAAAAAGGATGTAAGCAAAATAGAAGAAAATAAAGGAAATCTAGTTCTAGAAAATAGAAAGAGATTGACACTTTCAGGAGTAGTGGAAGTAATAAGTTTTGATGAAGAAAAGATATTACTAAATACGAAATTAGGAGCGCTAACTATAAAAGGAAATGAGTTAAAAATGAATAAACTAGATGTCCAAAATGGTGATGTGACAATAGTTGGAGATGTATGGTCTATGGTGTATAGTGGTAAAGAAATGAAAAAAGAAAAAGAAAGTATAATCGGAAGGCTATTTAAGTAATAGATTATGCCACTGTCAACAAGTGCACAGTTTAATATAATTTTATATTCAATATTAGCAGGGATATTAACTGGTGCTATGTTTGATATATATAGAATTATAAGAGGCAGTAAAGTTCCTAAAATAATAATTGTAATTGAAGATATGTTATTTTGGATTTTAGCTGCCTTAGTGGTATTTTGTTTCTTACTATACACCAATTATGCATTTTTAGGAGCATATGTATACTTATTTATGCTCGCAACATTATTTGTTTACTTAAAGTTAGTTAGTCCAATTTGTCTAAAATTTGAGATTAGTATATTAAATTTTTTAGGAAAAGTGTCAAGAATACTATTTAAGAATATAGTATATCCTTTCAAAATTATATTTTATAACATTATGGGAAAAAATAATTAAGGGTAGAAGCTATAACTTATGTAAAAATGACTTGAATAAAATATGTAGAGTGTTTAAAATATAGATATAGATTATTAAAAAGAGGGTTCTATATTTATGAGGAAAAAGATAACCTTGAGAGGTATAGTAATTATTGTTCTGTTTTTAGTGTTTGGTTTTAATGTTGTAAAGCAGACTATGGCAATAAAAAGAATAAATAATGATATAGCAGAAAAAAGTGAACAACTCAATGAAAAGAAAGAAGAAAATAGGAAGTTACAAGCTGAGTTAGAAAGGGTACAATCAAATTATGATTACCTAGAAAAACTAGCGAGAGAAAGACTTGGACTTATTAAGGAAGGTGAACAAATAATACTTCCTTCAGAGCCACAAGAATAATATGATTAACATAGCACTAAAAAGGTTATTATTAATAATGACATATATTTATTTAAAATTTAAGGAGGATTCTTTGTAGCATGACATTAGCGGCAGGAAAAATATTAGAAGGTACAGTGGTTAATATCACAAATTTTGGAGCGTTTGTAGAAATAGAAGGAAAAACTGGATTAGTTCATATTTCAGAGGTTGCAGATTCTTTTGTAAAGGACATAAGAGAACATCTTAGTGAGCAAGATAAAGTAAAAGTAAAAGTTATCTCAATTGATGATAATGGAAAGATCAGCTTATCTATTAAACAAGCTAATGTTAAGAAGAAATCAGTAAAGCCTGTAGAAGTTGAATGGGGCACAGAAAAGAAGAAAGCTAATACGGCTAATTTCGAAGATATAATGTCTAGATTCTTAAAAGATAGTGAAGAAAGACAACAAGATTATAAGAAGAATCAAGAATTCAAAGGCAGAAGTAAAAAAAGCTTCTAATTAGAAGTTTATAGATTATATATAAATAATAAAGATTGTGTAAAGACAGTCTTTATTTTTTTATATAATAGTTATGTTATGAGGAAATTTCAAAAAAATATAACTTGTAAGTATATAATTAGGTTAATAAATTAATAGAAATATGGCTATTATATATTTAAGAAATGGCTATATTACTGGATTTATAAGATATTATTTAGAGATATTTCTGTATAAAAGAGATAAAAAATAAAAAAAAACAAAAAATATGTTGACAGTATAATAATCATGCTATATAATTAATTTTGTCGTCAGGCGGCGACAACAAAACGTGCTGAAGTGGCGGAACAGGCAGACGCACAGGACTTAAAATCCTGCGGTAGCGATACCGTACCGGTTCGATTCCGGTCTTCAGCACCAAGAGTTAAAACTAAGTTTTAACTCTTTTTTATTTTGAAAATGTTTTTGAGTAAGGTCTCACTTTTGTGAGATTTTTTTTTATTCAAAAAATATTATATGAATTTATTTAAGAAAGTATTACAATAATTAAATTTTAAAAAATGATTTTAAATTAGTTTTTGCGACAAAAAATAGACTTGAAAAGTAGATAAGAGAAAAAGTTTTATGTAGCCTTGAAGGTAAAAGGATACATAAATATAGAAAAATATGTTTTATTGTCTTATGAAAAAACATATGTAGATACATTAAATGACATAATAGTAAACGATGAGATGATATAATTTAATATACAAATTATGGAAAAGGGTGAGGGTTATGCAATACGAGGTTAAGGTACCTACATATAAAAGAGTAAATAAAAGAAAACTAAATTTAGAGAGTAATGTAGTTACAATAATAGTAGCTTTTATTATTGGAGTTACATTGGGCAGAGTAAATCTTAGTTTTGTGGAAGGGCTAACTTTAGCGCCTTTTGGAATAGCGTATTTATTTTCAACAATACTTAAGAGAAGGGAAAAGGAGTATTTAACTGCTTTCATTTCTGTGAGCTTAGGATATTTAACTACTTATAAAGTTATCGATAATGCATTTGTTTATTTTGTAATAGCATTGTCTACTGTAATATATGGATATGTAATGAATAAGTTAGATAAAAAGATAAGTAAAAAGGTATTGTTTTTATTATCTATAGGTATTTATGTATCACTTGGAACATTTGTTGGAAGTCAAGGATTGAGTATAAGTTTTGGATTTTCGCTTATAGAGGCAATATCAATAATACCATTCTTCTATATGATTAATTATGGTATAAGCTGTTTGTCTGAAATAAGAACAAACTATATATTTTCTGTAGAAGAACTTATAAGTATAGCTATAATATTATGTTTAATAGTAGCAGGAATAGGTGGAGTTGAGGTTTTTGGAGTAAATATAAGAAATCTTTTAGGGATAATGGTGGTAACGACAATTGCGTATTCAGGGGGTATTTCAGCAGGCACTATAATTGGAGTAACTATGGGGATTATAATAGGGATAACAACTAGGAATTTATTTTTGCCTATAGGTATTTACAGTATATGTGGATTAATTGTAGGGATATTTAAGGATACAGGTAAGATTTTTTCAGTATTGGCATATGTAATATCTTATTTTTTAGTAGTGATGTATTCAGAAAGTATTGGATTACCTAATATTTTAGAAGTTTTTATATCTGCTATATGGTTACTTTTAATTCCTAATAATTTTATTAAAGATATACTAGCAGAAATAAATAATGAGGAAAAAAGTAAAAGTATAAATGAAATACAAATCCAAGGAATAAAGAATGAATTTATGGATAGATTAGATGGATTTAAAAATATATTAAATACTATATCATCCTCTTTAAATAATTTATCTGAAAATAATAACTTGCTTATTAAAAATAAAAGTGTAGCTCTTATAGAAAACCTAGCTGATAGAGTATGCTCTAACTGTGAATTAAATAATAAATGCTGGGGAAGAGAGTTGCATACTACTTTTTCTTGTTTTGGGGAATTGATAGGAAGTTGTGAGAGTGGAAAAATTATAATTCCAAAAGAGTTAGATAGAAAATGTGTTAAGTTAAATACTTTATTAAAAGGAACTGAAAATTTACTTAATAATTATACTATAAATGAAAATGTTAAGAGTAGATTAGTTGAAGGAAGAAGATTGATCGCAAATCAAATGAATAATATGTCTATAGCAATGGATGATATTATAAGAGATTTTGAAAAAGATGTTACTAATTGCAGTGAAGTTGATAAATTATTAAGAAAAACTTTTGTAAAGAATAATATAAAATATAGTGAAGTATATAGTTACACTGATAGGTGTGGACATTTAAAAATAAAAGTTAAAAGAGAAAATTGTGAAGGATGTAGTTATTGTATAAAAAATGTATTGCCGGTAATAAGTGATCTAATAAAATTACCATTATCATTAACTGATGATGGATGTAGAATAAATCCGAGTAATAATGAATGTACATTTGTAATAGAAGAAACACCAAAATATAATATATTATCTTATGCGGCATTTACTCCTAAAGATGGAGAAAAATATTCAGGTGATACTTTTAGCTTTGGTAAAAATAAAAATGGATTATATGTAACTACTATTAGTGATGGAATGGGATCAGGGCCAGAAGCAAGTGCTGAAAGTAATATAACTGTAAATCTTATAGAAAAGTTTATAGAACAAGGCTTTGATGAAGCTACATCACTAAATACGATAAATTCTATAATGGGAATGAAATTTAATGAAGATGAAAAATTTACAACATTAGATATGAATACTATTGATTTGTATACAGGAAATGTTTCTTTTATTAAGGTTGGTGGAGTGGTAAGTTTCATAAAGAGAGGAAATGAAGTTGAAGTAATTGAAAGTTCTGAGTTGCCTTTTGGAATTTTAGATAGTATTGAAGTTAAAAAGATAAAGAGGAAAATAAAACATGGAGATATTATAGTTACAATAACTGATGGAATATTAGATGTTGATAAAAATAATGCTGGAAATTATAGATGGGTTAAAGATTACCTAGAGAAGAGTACAACTAATCCAGAGTATTTATCAAGAGATATCTTAGAGAAGGCTAAGGAATTGTGCAATGGAAAGATATTTGATGATATGACAGTTGTTGTTTCAAAGGCATACTCAATTTATTAATTAATAATGTATCATTAACAATTATAGTTGGAACTGCTTTAAAAGTTCCCCTAATGAATAAAGTCAGCATTGCTGACTTTATTCATTAGTTTTTAATTATTCTCTGCTAATTATTAATTAGTATAAATATTTACATTAAAATATCATAAAGGTATTATATATATAATATTAAAAATATAATTGTAGGAGAAAACAAGTGTTAGATAAAGTAAGAGAGTATATTTTAGAAAATGAACTTATAGATAAAGGCGATAATATTCTTGTAGCCCTATCAGGAGGACCTGATTCTGTATGTTTATTACATATATTAGCTAGATTGAGAAGCGAATTTAATTTAAGATTGGGAGCAATACATATAAACCATCTATTAAGAGGTGAAGAAGCTATAGATGATGAGAACTATACAAAGGAATTATGTAGAGCCTTAGATGTAGAAAATTATGTAGAAAGAATTGATATAAAGGCTATAGCAGAAAAAGAAGGTCAATCTATAGAATTAGCTGGTCGTGAGGAAAGATATAAAGCCTTTAACAAAATAAAAGAGAAGTCTTCTTATAATAAGATTGCAGTAGCGCATAATTCTAATGATCAAGCAGAGACTATTTTAATGAGACTTATGAGAGGAAGTGGATTAGAAGGGTTAACTGGAATCAAGGCAAAAAGAGAAGATGGAATTATAAGACCTATCCTTTGCTTAAATAGAAATGAAATTGAAAGATATTGTGAAAAGTATAGACTAGAGCCAAGAATAGATAAAAGTAATTATGAAAAGATATATAATAGAAATAAAGTTAGATTAGATATTCTTCCTTATATGAAGGAAAATTTCAATGAAGATATTATTGATACTTTAAATAGAATGGCTTTATTGTTGCAAAAGGATAATGAGTATTTAGAAGAAGTTGCAGCTATGGCATACAGAAAATATTGCAAAGAAGAAAATGATAAAATAATAGTACGTAAAGAGTTGTTTGAAAATGAAAAAGAAGCTATAACTACTAGAGTATTAAAGAGAAGTTTTAAGAATATATCAAATTCTCATAAAAATTTCGAAATGAAGCATATAGTAGATATTATAGAATTATCAAAGTTAGGTACTAATAAAGAGGTGCACTTAACAAATGGAATAGTAGTTCAAAATATTTATGGGGATATAATATTTAAACAGAGAAAAGATAAGGAAGAGAGTATTAAAGCACAAGAGGTCTATATAAAAAAAGAAGATTTAGTTGACGAAATCGAATTTTCAAAATATGAAGTTGAACTACAAATTATTAGCAAAAAAAATAACATAGAATTTTCCAATAATGACTTAATAAAGTTTTTTGATTATGATAAGATAGAAGAAGGAATTATTATAAGAAATCGTAAGGATGGGGATAAAATGGTGCCTATAGGAATGAAAGGTACCAAGAAGTTAAAAGATGTATTTATAAATTCAAAAATTCCCAAGGAAATTAGAAATATAATTCCTATAGTTTGTTTTGATGAAAAAATAGCTTGGGTTGTAGGTGTTAAAGTTTCTGAACAATTTAAAGTAACTAGTAATACAAAACAAATATTAAAAATAACATTTAGAGAAAGGGTTTAAAAAAATGGTGAATGACGTTCAAGAAATACTATTAAGTGAGGAAAAAATAGCTTTAAAAATAAAGGAATTAGGAAAAGCTATAAGTGAAGAGTACGCAGGAAAAGAATTATTAGTTGTAGGAGTATTAAAAGGTTCAGTAATATTTGTTTCAGACCTAGTTAGAAATATTTCTATTCCATGTGAAATGGATTTTATGTCTGTATCAAGCTATGGTGTATCATCAGAAAGTTCTGGAGTGGTAAGAATACTTAAAGACTTAGATAACAGCATAGAAGGCAAAGATGTAATAATAGCAGAAGATATTATAGATAGTGGAATTACTTTAGAATATTTAGTTGATTTCCTAAAAGGAAGAAATGCTAAGTCTATAGAGATAGTTACATTACTAAGTAAACCAGCTAGAAGAAAAGTTGACATAGATGTAAAATATGTTGGATTTGAAGTTCCTGATGAATTCTTAGTTGGATATGGGTTAGATTATGCTAATAAATATAGAAATTTACCTTTCGTAGGAATTCTAAAAAGATCAGTTTATGAAAAATAATATTTAGGCAAATAGATTAAAGTGAAGAAAGGGGGGCCTTGGATGAAGAAGTATTCAAGTGCAACTGTATGGATAATAGCCATATTTTTATTAATTCTATCAGCTACATTTTTACTAAATGGAGGCAATACAGCTGACAAAATAGTATTTAGTGATTTTCAACAAAAATGGATAAACAATGAGATTGAAAGTGTTACTATTCAAACTGATAAAATGACCATTACAGGAGAAACGAGAGATGGTAATAAGTTTACCGTTTACGCACCAGATACTATGCTAGAGGCACTTAATGCTCAATATCCTAAAGATGACGTTAAGATGGAATACATACCACCATCAAATAATAGTTTTTGGGTAAGTATTATTCCGACAGTTATGATAATGGTATTATTTGGGGTATTTATATTTATATTCACCCAACAATCCCAAGGTGGTGGTGGCGGAAAGGGAGTTATGAACTTTGGAAAAAGCAGAGCTAAGATGATGACTCCTGATAGTAAGCGAGTAACATTTGATGATGTTGCAGGAGCTGATGAAGAAAAAGCTGAGTTAGAAGAAATAGTAGATTTCTTAAAACAACCATCAAGATATACAGAAATGGGAGCAAGAATACCTAAGGGTGTACTTTTAGTAGGACCTCCTGGAACAGGTAAAACTTTATTAGCTAAGGCTATAGCAGGAGAAGCGGGTGTTCCATTCTTTAGTATATCAGGATCTGATTTCGTTGAGATGTTCGTTGGAGTTGGAGCTTCAAGAGTAAGAGACTTATTTGAGCAAGCAAAGAAAAGTGCTCCATCGTTAGTATTTATTGATGAAATTGATGCTGTTGGTCGTCAAAGAGGAGCAGGATTAGGTGGAGGTCATGATGAAAGAGAACAAACACTTAATCAGTTACTAGTTGAGATGGATGGATTTGGAGCTAATGAAGGAATAATTATGATAGCGGCTACAAATAGACCTGACATACTAGACCCAGCTCTTCTAAGACCAGGTAGATTTGATAGACAAATAGTTGTAGGAAGACCAGATAGACAAGGTAGAGAAGCTGTACTAAAGGTTCATACTACAAAGAAACCTCTAGACCCAAGTGTTAGCTTAGAAGTTTTAGCTAAGAGAACGCCAGGATTTAGTGGGGCAGATTTAGAAAACTTAGCAAATGAAGCAGCTCTTTTAGCTGTTAGAAAAGATAAAAAGACAATTGGAATGGATGAATTTGAAGAAGCTATAACAAGAGTTATAGCAGGTCCGGAAAAGAAGAGCAGAACTATTAGTGAACATGATAGAAAGCTTACAGCTTACCATGAGGCAGGGCATGCTGTTGTAATGAAATTATTAAAGCATTCAGATCCTGTACATGAAATAAGTATTATTCCAAGAGGTATGGCTGGTGGATATACTATGCATTTACCTACTGAAGATAGAGCTTATACATCAAAGGAAAAATTAAAAGATGAGATGGTAGGCTTACTTGGAGGAAGAGTAGCAGAAAAACTGATTCTTGGAGATATAAGTACTGGAGCTAAAAATGATATAGATAGAGCTTCAGCTATTGCGAGATCTATGGTTATGGAATATGGAATGAGTGATGAGATAGGAACTATTTCATATGGAAGTGATAATAATGAAGTTTTCTTAGGAAGAGATTTAGGTAGAGGCAGAAACTTCAGTGAAGAAGTAGGGGCTAAGATAGATATAGAGATTAAGAAATTTATATCAGAAGCATATGATACAGCGGAATCCTTATTAAAGACCAATATATCAAAGTTACATGCTGTAGCTATTGAGTTATTAGATAAAGAAAAAATTGATGGTAAGGAATTTGAAGCAATATTTGATGCGAACTAAATAACGAAAATAATGTTATAGAATGAAAAGGATACTGTATTTAGATATACTGTATCCTTTTTTATTTGATATTTAGTATTAATTATTTTGTAACTACGGTTTAAGAAATTTTGATTAGAATAAATTATATTTATAACTCAATATTAGATGACAATCTTGCTATTGCAATGAAAGGTGATTTTAGAGATTGATAATAATTTTTATAATAAGGTGTATTAAAAGGGAATACTATTGTTATAATTAATGATAAAAAATTACAATTTAAATCTGGAGATATTATTATAATTAATACATATTTGCTATAGTTGAGGTTTTCTGATTATAGGTATATGAATAAAGCTTTTAAACGTTGTTGTAGATGCACTTTAAAAAATTAAACAAAAGCATATTATACTAAATTCCTCAAAAAATTTATGAAGATAAAGAAGTGCTAGATATAATTATGAGAGCATTTGATGATTATAATTTGCTTAAATCCCAATCGATTTAGACAGTAAAGATTATGTATATTACTTTGAAGACGTTATTAATGAGGAATAAAATAAATGTTAAATTACTAAATCACTTTTACAAAAAGAGTGAAAAAAGTAATAAAGTGTGCTACAATACGAATGAAAAGTTAAAAAAATAAAACTATGTTCGTATGGAGGTATAGGATGAGAAATGTTTATGATACACCGCTTAACACAAGATACGCATCAAAAGAAATGAGTTATATATTTTCCGATGATATGAAATTTTCTACTTGGAGAAAGCTTTGGGTAGCTTTAGCAGAGGGGGAAAAAGAGCTTGGATTAGAGATAACTGAAGAACAGTTAGAAGAATTAAGAGCGAATATAAATAATATAAATTATGAAGAAGCAATAAAAAAGGAAAAAGAAGTAAGACATGATGTAATGAGTCATGTTTATGCTTACGGGCTTCAATGTCCTAGTGCTAAAGGAATAATACACTTAGGAGCTACAAGTTGTTACGTAGGAGATAATACAGATATTATTATTTTAAGGGATGCTTTAGAGTTAATAAGAAATAAAGTAGTTACAGTTTTACATAGATTAAGCAATTTTGCAATGGAGTATAAGGGAATGCCTACATTAGGATTTACACATTTTCAACCAGCGCAATTAACTACAGTAGGAAAAAGAGCAACTCTTTGGATGCAAGACTTAGTTATGGATATAGAGAATATTGAATTTCTTTTAAGTACTTTAAAATTAAGGGGAGTTAAAGGGACTACAGGTACTCAAGCCAGCTTTATGACTCTTTTTGATGGTGATGAAGAAAAGGTTAAAGAATTAGATAAAATTGTTGCTAAGAAGATGGGGTTTAAAAAAAGTTACGGTGTAACAGGCCAAACTTACCCAAGAAAGCTTGATTCAATAGTGTTAAATACATTATCTGAAATTGCACAAAGTGCTTATAAGTTTAGTAATGACTTAAGATTACTTCAAAGTATGAAAGAAATGGAAGAACCGTTTGAAAAGAATCAAATAGGGTCATCTGCTATGGCTTATAAGAGAAATCCTATGAGAAGTGAAAGAATAGGAGCACTTGCTAGATATGTTATAGTAGACTCATTAAACCCTGCAATAACAGCGGCTACTCAGTGGTTTGAGAGAACATTAGACGATTCAGCTAATAAGAGAATAGCAGTAGCAGAAGCATTTTTAGCTTTAGATGGCGTATTAAATCTTTACATAAATATTTCAGAAAATATGGTTGTATATGATAAGGTAATAAGAGCTCATGTTGATAGTGAACTTCCATTTATGGCTACTGAAAACATCATGATGGAAGCTGTAAAAAGAGGTGGAGACAGACAAGAACTTCACGAAAAAATCAGGTTACATTCAATGGAAGCTGCTAAGAGAGTTAAAGGCGAAGGCCTTGACAATGATTTAATTAAAAGAATAATTGCGGATGATTCATTTAAATTAACTGAAGAAGAAATATTAAGTATAATAGATCCAAAATTATTTACAGGAAGAGCAGAAAGTCAAGTCGTTGAATTCATTGATGAATATGTAAATCCTATAGTAGATAGATATAAAAATGCAGTGAATATAAAGAGTGAAATAACAGTATAATAAATGCTCCCTTAGGGAGCTTTGGTATTTATAATAATTATGCATATATCTACGAATTATATAAAAAATAAAGGTGAAAAGTATTCGTAATGAATATTGAAAGGTTTAAACGACTTTGATACCCTGATACAGGGATATAAAATGTCTCTAAATACTTTTAAATAGAAAATTATGTCTTAAAAGGAGGCAGTTGAAATGTCGACATTTATTGTTTTAGGAGCTCAATGGGGAGATGAAGGTAAAGGTAAGATGACAGATTACTTAGCAGAAGAAGCTGAAGTAGTTGTTAGATTCCAGGGAGGAAATAATGCAGGTCATACTGTAGAAGTTGGTGAGAAACAATACAAACTTCACTTAATACCTTCAGGAATATTACATGATGAAAAATTAAATGTAATAGGAAATGGTGTAGTTGTAGATCCAATAGCTCTTTTCTCTGAAATAGATTATTTAGAAAGAGAGGGAGTTAAAGTAACTCCAGAAAAATTAATAGTAAGTGATAGAGCACATGTTATAATGCCATACCATAAGACTCTTGATAAATTAAAAGAAAAAGCAAGAGGTAAAAATGACATAGGAACTACAGGAAAAGGCATAGGACCATGTTATACAGATAAATTTGAAAGATGTGGAATAAGAATATGCGACCTTATAAATAAGGAAGTATTTAGAAAAAAATTAGAAACAAACATAAGTCTTAAAAATGATTATATAACTAAAATACTTGGTGGCGAACCTCTAAACTTTGATGAAATATACAATGAATATATAGAACATGCTGAAAGATTAAGACCTTTTGTTCAAGATACATCAGTAAGAATTTATGATGATATAAAGAAGGATAAAACTGTTCTGTTTGAAGGAGCGCAAGGAATGCTTCTTGATATAGATTACGGAACATATCCATTCGTAACTTCATCAAACACAACTGCTGGAGGAGTTGCAAGTGGTGTTGGTATAGGACCCAATATGATTACAAATGCTGTAGGTATAGCTAAAGCATACACTACTAGGGTTGGTAAGGGACCATTCCCAACAGAATTAGATAATGAAATTGGAGAATGGATAAGAGAAAAGGGTCATGAATATGGAGTAACTACTGGTAGATCAAGAAGATGTGGATGGTTAGACATAGTTATCTTAAAAACATCTGTAAGAGTAAGTGGATTAACGTCTTTAGCTGTTACAAAGATTGATACTTTAGCTGGATTAGATAAAGTTATGATGTGTGTAGGATACAAGTTTAATAATAAAGTAATAGATTACTTCCCAGCTAGCTTAGAAGATTTAGCTAAGTGTGAGCCTATATATGAAGAATTTGAAGGTTGGGATGAATCAGTAGCTGATGCAAGAAGCTATAAAGAGCTACATCCAAATGCAAGAAAGTATTTAGAGAGAATTGAAGAGTTAACTGATACAAGAATATCAATAGTTTCTGTTGGGCCAAAAAGAGACCAAACTATGAGAATTAAACCATTATAATTATAAAGAGTAAAGCTGTTGCAAATTATGCACAGCTTTATTTTTTACACTTTTTTATATGAATAAATAAATCAAATCATTTCTAAGTTGATCAGATTTATTAGTTGAAGAAAGTGATAAGAATATACTATATACGAATAATAAGATGAATAAAATGTTAATAATATGTTATATATTACGAACAATAAAATAATATTTTTAAAAAATGTTGACTTATTTTGAGGTGTAATGTTATTATTTAAATAACGAGGGATAATATGGAAAAGAAGGTTTTAAATAAAATTTGAATATTATTGGAGGAGAATTTATGGCTTGCAATAGAATTATATTCGTTGAAAAAAAAGAAGGTTTTAATGTTGAAGGTAAATTGCTTTTAGAAGATTTTAGGGATAATCTTGCTATTAAGACGTTAGATAATGTTAGGGTTTTAAATAAGTACATAATTGGAGAGATTGAAGAAGAGTATTATGAAACAGCATTAAAGACTATTTTTTCTGAGCTACCAGTGGACAACGTTTATGAAGGGAAATTAGATATTAAAGAAGGGGACATTGCTTTTGGGGTAGAGTTCTTACCAGGCCAATACGATCAAAGAGCTGACTCTGCTTCAGAATGTTTAATGCTTTTAACAAAGGAAAAGAGAGTAGATGTTAAATGGAGCAAAATTATAATTCTACAAGGTAATATATCTAATAATGATATAGAAAAAATAAAATCATATTTTATAAACCCTGTTGATTCAAGAGAAGTAGATATAAATTCAGTAGAGCTGACAAATGAATATAGGGAGCCTGAAGCTGTAGAAGTTTTAAATGGGTTTATTAATAAAAATATAGATGAGTTAAAAGAATTCCATAAAGCTATGGGATTAGCTATGAGCATTGGAGATTTAGAGCTGATAAGAAAGTATTTCTTATCAGAAAATAGAGATCCAAGTATAACTGAAATAAAGGTTATTGATACTTATTGGTCAGATCATTGTAGACATACTACATTCTTGACCTCAATAAAAGAAATTGAAATAGAAGATGGAAAGTACAACGTTCCAGTAAAAAAAGAATATGAAGCTTATATGAGTTCAAGAGATTTTGTTTATGGAGAAGATACAGATAGAGATATAAACTTAATGGACCTAGCTGTAATATGTATGAAGGAATTAAGAAAAAGAGGACTTACAGAAGATTTAGATATATCAGATGAGATTAATGCATGTTCAATAAATATAAAGGTTGAAACAGAGAGCGGAGAAGAAGAATATCTTCTAATGTTTAAAAATGAAACACATAACCATCCAACAGAAATTGAACCTTTTGGAGGAGCAGCAACTTGTCTTGGAGGAGCTATTAGGGATCCTCTTTCAGGAAGAACTTATGTATATGGGGCTATGAGAGTTACAGGAGCAGCAGACCCAACAGTTAGCATAGAAGAAACTATAAAAGGAAAGTTACCTCAAAGAACTATAACTCTTGGAGCAGCAAGTGGATATAGTTCATATGGAAATCAAATCGGCCTTGCAACAGGACAAGTTGATGAGGTTTACCACCCAAATTACGCAGCTAAGAGAATGGAAGTTGGAGCAGTTATTGCAGCAGCACCAAAGGAAAATGTTAGACGTGAGGAACCACAAAAAGGTGATGTTGTAGTTCTTCTAGGTGGAAAGACAGGAAGAGATGGAATCGGAGGAGCAACAGGTTCTTCAAAGGAGCATACAGAAGATTCAATAAATGAATGTGGAGCAGAAGTTCAAAAAGGGAATCCGCCTACAGAAAGAAAAATTCAAAGATTATTTAGAAATAAAGAAGTTACTAGAATGATAAAAAGATGTAATGATTTTGGAGCAGGTGGAGTTTCGGTAGCTATTGGAGAATTATGTAGAGGACTTGATATAGATTTAGATAAAGTTCCTAAAAAGTATGAGGGATTAGATGGAACTGAAATAGCTATATCAGAATCTCAAGAAAGAATGGCAGTAGTTATAGAAAGAGAAAATATAGAGAAGTTTATAAAGTTATCCAGTGAAGAAAATCTAGAAGCTGTAGTTGTTGCAGAAGTTACCGATACAGAAAGATTAAGAATGTTCTGGAGAGGTAACACAATTGTTGATATAAAGAGAAGCTTCTTGGATACAAACGGAGAGACTCAAGAAACAAAAGTGAAAGTAACAGCTCCGGCTGAATATCCATTTGCAGTAGGTGAAGTTAATGTAAAGGATAAGTGGATAGAAACTCTTAATCAGTTAAATGTTTGTGATAAAAAAGGTTTAATTGAAAGGTTTGATTCGACGATTGGAAGCGGAACAGTTCTTATGCCATTGGGAGGAAAATATTCAAGAACTCCAGCCGAAGGTATGGTATTTAAGATTCCAGTGCAAAAAGGGGAAACAAATTCAGCATCAATAATGACTTATGGATTTAATCCAGAGCTTGGAACATGGAGTCCGTTCCATATGGCATATTATGCAGTTATAGAATCAATAACTAAACTTTCTTGTATCGGTGGAGATTATAGAAAAGCAAGATTAACATTCCAAGAGTACTTTGAAAAGTTAGGAGATAAAAAAGAAAGATGGGGCAAACCTTTCTCAGCACTTTTAGGAGCATATAAAGCACAGATGGATTTAGAGATACCTGCTATAGGTGGTAAGGATTCAATGTCAGGTAGCTTTGGAGAAATGGATGTACCTCCAACACTTATATCATTTGCAGTTGGAATGATTAATAGTGAAGATGCTATATCTCCAGAATTTAAGAAAGCAGGGTCTAAGATAATATTAGTTAAATCAGAAAAAGAAGAAGATGGAACTTTAAAAACTGAGATGTTTAAAAATAACTTAGTTACTTTAAATGAATTAATAACTGATAAGAAAGTTTTAAGCGCATATTCACTTAAATTTGGTGGAGTAGCAGAAGGTTTAAGCAAAATGGCGTTAGGAAATAAAGTAGGAGTTAAGTTTAATTCATTAACTAATGAAGAGTTATTTGGATTTAACTATGGAAGCTTTATTTTAGAAGTTGATAAAGAATTACATGAAAAAGAGCTTAGCACTATGAACTATATAGTAATAGGTGAAACTATAAATGAAGAAATGATTTTATCAGAAGATCTTGATTTAAATATTTCATTAAATGAAGTAAGTGAAGAATATGAAAGAAAATTAAAAAATGTATTTAAATCAAAAATAAAAAGTTCAGAAGGAAAACTAGAAGAAGTTTTATATAAAGAAGGAAGTAAGGTTTCTCCTTTAATAAAGGTAGCAAAGCCCAAAATAGTTATTCCAGTATTCCCAGGAACAAACTGTGAATATGATTGCAGGAGAGCTTTTGAAAGAGAAGGCGGAGAGGTCAGAGAGGTAGTTTTAAGAAACTATAATAAAGAAGCACTTCTAGAATCTTTAGATAGCTTAAAGAAAGAAATAGATAACTCACAAATCATAATGCTTCCAGGTGGATTCTCTGCTGGAGATGAACCAGATGGATCGGCTAAATTTATAGTTAATGTTTTAAGAAATGAAAAGATAAAAGAAGCTGTAATGGAGCTATTAAATAATAGAGACGGATTGATGCTAGGAATCTGCAACGGCTTCCAAGCACTTATGAAGTTAGGTCTTCTACCATACGGTGAAATATGTGATATAGAAGAAAATATGGGAACATTAACTTTCAATAATATAAATAGACATATGTCTTCAATGGTTAGAACTAAGATAGTTTCTAAAAAATCACCATGGTTTAACGCAGTTAGCTTAGGAGATGTTCATACCGTACCAATATCTCACGGAGAAGGTAAGTTTGTTGCGACAAAAGAACTATTAGAGTCATTGGTGAAAAATGGACAAATAGCTACACAATATGTTGATTTTGAAGGAAATATATCGATGGACATGCCTTTTAATCCAAATGGGTCAATGTGTGCTATAGAAGGTATTACAAGTCCTGATGGAAGAATATTAGGAAAGATGGCTCACTCTGAAAGAACAGGAAGCAATCTTTATAAGAATATGGAAGGTAACTTTGAACAAGGCTTATTTAAATCAGGAGTAAATTATTTTAAATAAATTATTCGAATTGAGGAGAGTGTATTTATGAAGGTAGCAATATTTTTTGGAAGTAAATCAGATACCGAAGTTATGAGATGTGCAGCTAACTGCTTAAAAGAATTTGGAGTAGAATATAAAGCCTTTATTCTTTCTGCTCATAGAGTGCCAGAAAAATTAGAAGAAACTTTAAAAGAAATCGAAAAAGAGGGTTATGAAGTAATAATAGCAGGAGCTGGACTTGCAGCACATTTGCCGGGAGTAATTGCCTCTCAAACTATATTGCCTGTAATTGGAGTTCCCGTTAAAGCAGCCATTGAAGGGATGGATGCACTTTTATCAATTGTGCAAATGCCAAAGTCTATTCCGGTTGCAACAGTTGGAATAAACAATAGTTATAATGCAGGGATGCTAGCAGTTCAAATGCTTTCATTAAAATATCCTGAAATAAAAGAGAAATTAGTAGATTTTAGAATAAATATGAAGAAAAAATTTATAGAAGAGAATGGACAAGGAGTGGAATTATAATGGTTAATAAGTATGAAAAATTATATGAAGGTAAAGCAAAACAAATTTTTAGAACTGATAATGAGGAAAATGTAATTGTTCATTACAAAGATGATGCAACAGCTTTTAACGGAGAAAAGAAGGCTCAAATACAAAATAAAGGTGTTCTTAATAATCAAATTACATCAATGATTTTTGAAATGTTAAATAAGAATGGAATTAAAACTCACTTCATAGAAAAGTTAAATGATAGAGATCAACTTTGCAAAAGAGTGGAAATAGTACCCCTTGAAGTTATAGTAAGAAATGTTGCTGCTGGGAGCATGGCAAAGAGATTAGGATTAGAAGAAGGCTTTAAATTAAAAACTACTGTATTCGAATTATCTTATAAAGATGATAGCCTAGGAGATCCATTAATAAATGATTATCATGCCGTTGGTATTGGAGCAACTACTTTTGAAGAGTTAAATAGTATTTATGAAATGACTGCTAAGATAAATGAACTTCTAAAAGAGTTCTTTAAAAAGCAAAATATAGATTTAATAGATTTCAAAATTGAATTTGGTAGACTACCAAATGGGGAAGTAGTTTTAGCTGATGAAATATCACCAGATACATGTAGATTCTGGGATTCAACTACTGGAGAAAAGTTAGATAAAGATAGATTTAGAAGAGATATGGGTAACGTTGAAGAAGCATACGTAGAAATTTTAAAGAGAATACAAGGGTAAAATAAAGAATTTAAGGGAGATTTAAAAATGATAAATTCATCAATTGACATTATGGATCCTGCAAATGATAAATTTAAAGACGAATGTGGTGTTTTTGGGATATATGTAAACCAACCAGTTGATGTTGCATCAGTAACTTATTATGGTCTTTATGCACTTCAACATAGAGGACAAGAAAGTGCAGGAATAGCAGTTGCTAATGGACAAGAAGTAAAGATTCATAGAGGACTGGGTTTAATTACAGAAGCTTTTAATAATGATAATTTGGATTATCTTAGATCTTTAAATGGGAATATAAGTATAGGTCATGTTAGATATTCTACAGCTGGAGCTAAAACGGTTGAAAATGCACAACCTCTTTTAGCTAATACAAAGCTAGGTCCTATAGCTATGGCTCATAACGGAAACTTAGTAAATGCTGATGTTATACGTGAGTTATTAGAGGATGGTGGACATGTATTTCATACATCAGTTGATTCAGAGGTTTTAGCATCACTTATAGCTAGAAGTTCAAAGAGAGGTATAGAAAGAGCTGTTGTTAATGCAATTTCTGCAGTAAGAGGTTCTTTTGCAATGGTTATTATGACAAAGGATAAGTTAATAGGAATAAGAGATCCACATGGAATAAGACCTCTTTGTCTTGGAAAGATTGATGAAGGATACGTTCTTTCTTCTGAAAGTTGCGCTTTAGATTCTGTAGGAGCGGAGTTAGTTCGTGATATAGAACCAGGAGAGATAGTGGTGATTGATGGTGATGGAGTTAAATCTATTAAGTATTCAGAAGGAACTACATGTCAGACTTGTGCTTTTGAATATATATACTTTGCAAGACCGGATTCAGTTATAGATGAATTGGATGTTTATAATACAAGAGTTAAGCAAGGAGAAGTTCTTTACCAAGAACATAAGATAGATGCTGACTTAGTAGTGGCAGTTCCTGATTCAGGAATACCAGCGGCTGTTGGATATTCTAAGGCTTCAGGAATCCCTTATGAGATGGGATTTGTTAAAAATAGGTATGTGGGAAGAACATTCATATCACCATCTCAAGAGTTTAGAGAAAGAGCAGTGGCAGTAAAGTTAAATCCTCTTAAAGTTAATGTAAATGGAAAAAGAGTTATTCTTATAGATGATTCTATAGTAAGAGGTACTACATCAAAGCATTTAATAGATTCTCTAAGAAGGGCAGGAGCTACAGAAGTACATTTTCTTGTAGCATCACCAATAGTTAAATTCCCTTGTTATTTTGGAATAGATACTCCTTATAGAAGTGAACTTATAGGAGCTAATAAATCAGTAGAAGAAATAAGAGAATCAATAGGATGTGATTCTTTAGGATACTTAAGTTTAGAAGGAATGTATGAAGGTTTTTACGGAAGAAGAAACTTCTGTGTAGGATGCTTTAATGGAGTTTATCCAGTTTCAGCACCAATGGAAAAATTAAATGAGAATCTTGAGGAGGAAGAAGTGTTATGCTAACTTACAAGGAATCAGGGGTTAATATAGAAGAAGGATATAAGTCTGTAAAGCTTATTAAAAACTACGCAAAAGAAACTATGAGTAAGTATGTTTTAAATGGCTTAGGATCTTTCGGAGGCATGATTGAAATACCAGAAGGATATAGAAGACCAGTTCTTGTTTCAGGAACTGATGGAGTAGGTACTAAATTAGATATAGCTTGTAAAAAGAGAAAGTATGACACTGTAGGTATAGATTGTGTTGCTATGTGCGTTAATGATATTTTATGTCATGGAGCAAGACCTTTATATTTCTTAGATTATATAGCATGTGGAAAGCTTGAGGCAGAAGTAGCAGCGGATTTAGTAAAAGGTGTTTCAGAAGGATGTCTTCAATCAGCTTGTGCATTAATTGGTGGAGAAACTGCTGAGATGCCAGGATTTTATAAAGAAGGAGATTATGATATTGCAGGTTTTGCAGTAGGCGTGATTGAAAAAGACCAAATAATAAGTGGGCAAGACATTAAAGAGGGAGACAGGCTTATAGGAATAGCTTCTTCTGGAATTCATTCAAATGGATATTCGCTTGTAAGAAAAGTGTTTAATGATTTAGATAGAGAGTTTAATGGTAGACCAATATATGAAACACTTTTAGAACCAACTAAGATATATGTTAAACCAGTTTTAAGTATATTAGATAAATTTACAGTGAAAGGAATGGCTCATATAACTGGTGGTGGATTTATTGAAAATGTTCCAAGAATGTTTAATGGAAGAGAAAATTTAACTGCAGTTATAGAAAAGGAAAGTTACGAACTTCCAGAGATATTCTTAGAGATGGAAAGATTGGGTGTTAACAGAGAGCATATGTATAACACTTTTAATATGGGAATAGGATTTATTTTGTGCGTAGATGAAAAAGATGTTAATGACATTTTAAATGAGCTTAAGGAATGTGGAGAAGAGGCTTATGAAATTGGATATATAACATCTGGAGGTGAGGGTATTTGTTTAAAATAGCAGTACTTGCTTCTGGTGGAGGGTCAAACCTTCAATCAATAATAGATAAGATTAATGATGGATACATAAATGCTTCAATAGATGTTGTTATTGGAAGTAAAGATGGAATATATGCTTTAGAGCGAGCTAAAAAGCATAATATAAATACTTGTGTTATTAGTAAGAAAGAATTTGGATGTGAAACGTCTAATAAAATTTTAGAAGTAGTAAGAGATGCTGATTTAATAGTATTAGCTGGATATCTATCAATATTAGAAGGTGAAATATTAAAGGTATTTAAAAATAGAATAATAAATATTCATCCTTCTCTTATCCCAGCCTTTTGCGGAGATAAAATGTATGGCGAGCACGTACATAAAGCCGCTATTGAAAAGGGTGTTAAATATTCAGGGTGTACAGTTCATTTTGTAAATGAAGAGGTTGATGGAGGTGCGATAATCTTACAGGATATAGTAAGTGTAACACCTGACGATACCTATGAAACTCTTCAAAAAAAGATTTTAGTAAAAGAACATTTAAATCTTCCTAAAGCAATTAAGCTTATAAGTGAAGGGAAAATTGAGATAGTAAACAATAAGGTTATTATAAAAGAAGAGGTGTAGTATGAAAAAAAGAGCTTTAATAAGTGTTTTTAATAAAGATGGAGTTTTAGATCTAGCTAAATTTTTAGAAAGTATAGATGTAGAAATTATTTCTACAGGAGGAACATTTAAATACTTAAAAGATAATGGGATAAATGTTATTGAAGTAAATGAAGTGACAAGTTTTCCAGAAATGCTAGACGGAAGAGTTAAGACATTACACCCACTTATACATGCAGGTATATTAGCTATAAGAGATAAAGAAGAGCATATGAATACCTTAAAGGAAAGAGAAATAAATACAATTGACTATGTTGTAGTTAACTTATATCCTTTCTTTGAAAAAGTTCGTGAAGATTTAAGCTTTGAAGAAAAAGTTGAGTTTATAGATATCGGCGGACCAACAATGCTTAGATCAGCAGCTAAGAATTTTAGAGATGTTGTTGTTTTAAGTGATAAAGATGACTATGAGAGAGTTATAGATGAAATAAAGAAAAATGGAGAGGTTTCATTTGAATTAAGAAAGATTTTAGCTGGTAAGGTATTTAACTTAACTAATGCTTATGATGCAGCTATATCTAACTTCTTATTAGAAGATGAAGAAGAGTATCCTGAATATCTTTCTATTTCATATAAAAAGAAACAAAGCTTAAGATATGGTGAAAATCCACATCAAAGTGCTGCTTATTATTCATCAAATGAGTTTGACGGAGCTATGAATAGCTTTGAAATATTAAATGGGAAAGAGTTATCTTACAATAACATAAAAGATTTAGATATTGCATGGAAAGTGTGTAATGAATTTGCGGAAACAGCTTGTTGTGCATTAAAACATAATACACCTTGTGGAGTTGCTATAGGAGAAACTTCATTTGAAGTTTATAAGAAAGCTCATGATGCAGACCCAGTATCTATATTTGGTGGAATTGTTGCAGTAAATAGAGAGATAGATGAAGAGACTGCCATGGAGATGAGTAAAATATTCTTAGAAGTTGTTGCAGCACCAGCGTTTACTGAAGGAGCTTTAGAAGTTTTAAGAGCTAAGAAAAATTTAAGAGTAATAAAATGTAATCAAAAGCCAAGTGCTAAAAAATTTATGGTAACTGTTGATGGTGGAATACTAGTTCAAGAGGAAGATTTAAAGTTAAAAAATGAGTTAAGTATTGTTACTAAAAAGAAACCAACTGAATCTGAATTAAGGGATATGGAATTTGGAATGAAGGTTGTTAAGTATGTAAAATCTAATGCTATTGTTGCTATTAAAGATGGTGTTGCAGTAGGAATTGGTGGTGGACAAGTTAATAGAATTTGGGCAACTACTGAGGCTTTAGAAAGAGGAAAGGGAGCAACTGTATTAGCATCAGATGCATTCTTCCCATTTAGAGATTGCGTAGATGAAGCAGTTAAATACGGTATAAAAGCAATAGTTCAACCAGGTGGTTCAATAAGGGATGAAGAATCTATAAGCGCATGTGATGAACATGAAATATCAATGGTGTTTACAGGAGTTAGACATTTTAAACACTAATTTTATAAAGCTATATGAAACTAATTTTTCATATAGCTTTAATTATAGGGGGATTTTTAAATGAAGATTTTATTAGTTGGTTCTGGCGGTAGAGAAAGTGCTATTGCTTTTAAGATAATTCAAAATGAAAAGGTATCTAAGATATATGTAGCGCCAGGTAATGGTGGAACAGCTTTATATGAGAAATGTGAAAATTTAAATATAACTGATATAGATGAACTTTTATCTTTTGCAAAAGGGAATAATATAGATTTGACTATTGTAGGACCTGAGGAACCTTTAACTAAAGGGATAGTAGATAAGTTTAGAAGTGAAGGATTAAGAATATTTGGACCTGATAAAAAAGGTGCTGAACTTGAAGGAAGTAAAAGTTTTTCAAAAGACTTCATGAGAAAGTATGGAGTTAGCACAGCTGAGTATGAAGTATTTTATGACGCTGAAAAAGCAAAAGCATATTTAGAAACTTGTAATTATCCAATAGTTATAAAGGCTGATGGATTAGCAGCTGGAAAAGGCGTAGTTATTTGTGAAGAGCTAAGTACGGCTTTAGATACTATAGATTTATTTATGATTCAAGATATGTTTAAGGGTGCAGGCAAGAAGATTGTTATAGAGGAGTTTTTAGTTGGAATAGAAGCATCAATTCTTTCTATAACAGACGGAAAAACAATAATCCCATTCTTATCAGCAAAAGATCATAAACAAATTTTTGATGGAAATAAGGGACCTAATACAGGTGGTATGGGGGTAGTATGTCCAAATCCATATGTAAATGATGAGGTTTTAAAAGATTTTTACAATAATATAATGAATAAAACTTTAGTTGGTATTAGAGAAGAGAAAATGGATTTTAGAGGAATAATATTCTTTGGAATAATGATAACTGAAAAAGGTGTTAAGCTTTTAGAGTATAACGTAAGAATGGGAGATCCTGAAACTCAATCTGTTCTTACTTTAATGAAAACGGATCTTTTAGAGTTAATAGAAAAATCGTTAGATCAAAAGTTAGAGGATACTAAAGTAGAGTGGGAAGAAGGCTATTGTGTAAATGTTGTTCTTTCTTCAAAAGGATACCCAGAGAAAGCTTACACTGGATATGAAATAGAAATTGATAATATAGAATTAAACAATGTATTTATAGCTGGAGCAAAGTTAGAAGGAGATAAGCTTATAACTACTGGAGGAAGAGTTCTATCTGTTGTTGGAAAAGGAAAAAGTTTAGAGGAAGCAAAGGAAGTAGCATATAAGATTAGAGAAAAGGTAAATTTTGAAGGTGCTTATTGTAGAAAAGATATTGGAACTGCAAAATAATTATATTTTAAATATTATGTTAAATTTGTATGTTTAGGTGATATAATGAAAAAAATAATAATAAATGCCGAGTTAGGGGGTAATGAAAATGAAAAGTGATATAGAAATAGCGCAAGAAGCTAAGATGGAACCTATAGTAAAAGTTGCAGAATCTATAGGTTTAAATGAAGATGATATAGATCTTTATGGAAAGTATAAATGTAAATTATCTTTAGATATTTTAAACAAAGAAGGAAAAGATGGAAAGTTAGTTTTAGTAACTGCAATAAATCCAACACCAGCTGGAGAAGGAAAATCTACAGTTACAGTTGGGTTAGGTCAGGCTTTATGTAAATTAAATAAAAAGTCTATAATAGCATTAAGAGAACCTTCTTTAGGACCTGTATTTGGAATAAAAGGCGGAGCAGCTGGAGGTGGATATTCTCAAGTAGTTCCGATGGAAGATATTAATTTACACTTTACAGGTGATATGCATGCTATTACAAGTGCAAATAATTTATTATGTGCAGCTATAGATAATCATATCCATCAAGGAAACTTATTGAGAATAGATACGAGAAAGATATTATTTAAAAGAGTTATGGATATGAATGATAGAGCTTTAAGAAACATAGTAGTAGGAATGGGTGGACCAATTAATGGATTCTTAAGAGAAGATGGATTCATGATAACAGTTGCATCTGAAATTATGGCTATTCTTTGTTTAGCATCTGATTTAAAAGATTTAAAAGAAAGAATGGGTAACATATTAGTTGCATATGATTTAGATAATAATCCTGTATATGCAAAGCAATTAGAAATTCAAGGTGCTATGGCATTATTAATGAAGGATGCTATAAAGCCTAATTTAGTTCAAACTTTAGAAAATACTCCAGCGATAATTCATGGAGGTCCTTTTGCTAACATAGCTCATGGTTGTAATTCAATAATTGCAACAAAGATGGCTTTAAAGCTTTCTGATATAGTAGTAACAGAAGCAGGCTTTGGGGCAGATTTAGGTGCAGAGAAATTCTTCGATATAAAATGTAGATATGGAGAATTAACACCAGGATGTGTAGTTTTAGTTGCTACAATAAGAGCACTTAAGCATCATGGAGGCTGTAAAAAGGAAGAACTAAGCATTCCAAATGTAGAAACATTAAAGAATGGATTGTCTAACTTACAAAAACAAATAGAAAATATTCAAAAGTATAATGTTCCAGTAGTTGTAGCTATAAATAGATTTTTAACTGATAGTAAAGAAGAGGAAGAAGCTATAAAGAAGTTCTGTGAAGAACTAGGAGTTAAGGTTGCGCTTTCAGAAGTTTGGGAAAAAGGTGGAGAAGGCGGAGTAGACCTAGCTAATGCAGTTATTCAATCTTTGGAGGAAAAATCAGAATTCGCACCTATATATAATAAGGAAGAATCTATAGAAGAAAAGATATTAACAATAGCGAAAGAGATATATGGAGCAACTGGTGTTAACTATACTAATGCTGCTAAAAAGCAAATTGCTAATTTAGAGAGAATAGGTCTAGATAAATTACCAATATGTATGGCTAAGACTCAATATTCATTATCAGATGATCCAACCCTTTTAGGAAGACCGGAGAACTTTGTTGTAACTGTTAAAGAAATAAGAGTTTCAAACGGTGCAGGATTCATAGTTGCATTAACTGGAGATATAATGACTATGCCTGGATTACCAAAGGTTCCTGCGGCTAACAAAATGGATATACAAGAAAATGGAAAAATTGTTGGATTGTTCTAGAGAATAAAGGCTAAATACTTGACAAAAGTTATGTAATTGTTAAAATTAAAGTATTGATTAAATTAATTAGGATATAAAGATTAAAGGCAGCTTAAAGGCTGCTTTTAATTATATTAAGGTGGTGCTTGTATGATATTGTTAGTAGATGTAGGGAATACAAACATAGTTATAGGAATATATGAAGATAACAAATATATAGCTAGCTGGAGACTTTCTACAGATACCAAGAAAACTTCTGATGAATATAGTATTCAACTTATGCAGTTATTTACTCAAAATGGATTAGATCCTAAACAAGTAAAAGGTATAATCATATCATCAGTTGTACCTAACATAATGCATTCTTTAGAGAATATGGTTAGAAAAAGCTTTGATATAGAGCCAATAGTTGTTGGCCCTGGAATCAAAACTGGAATTAATATAAAGTATGATAATCCTAAGGAAGTCGGAGCAGATAGAATTGTAAATGCAGTAGCGGCTAATGAACTTTATAATAAGGATTTAATAATAATAGATTTTGGTACAGCAACGACTTATTGTGCATTAACTAAGGAAGGAAATTATTTAGGTGGATGCATATCACCAGGAATAAAGATATCTTCAGATGCTTTATTTGAAAGAGCAGCTAAATTACCAAGAATAGAGCTAGAAGTACCCAAAAATATTATATGTAAAAATACAATAACAAGTATGCAAGCTGGAATACTTTATGGTTATATAGGTCAAGTAGAGTACATTGTTAAGAAGACGAAAGAAGAGATGAAAAGCTTAGGATTAGGAGAACCTTTTGTAATAGCGACTGGAGGGTTAGCGAACACAATTGCTAGACAGACAGATGTTATAGATGAAGTTAAGGGAGACTTAACATTAGAGGGGTTAAGAATAATATACGAAAAGAATAGGGAGTAACAAAGGATGAAAATAGGGAACCTTACTTTTAAAAATAATGTTTTCTTAGCACCTATGGCTGGAGTTACGGATATTTCCTTTAGAGGATTATGTAAAGAAATGGGATGTGGTTTAGTTTACACAGAAATGGTTAGTGCGAAGGCATTATATTATGGAAGTGATAACACTAAGGCATTATTAAGAATAGCAGATGAAGAAAAACCTGTTGCTGCTCAAATTTTTGGAAATGATCCTAAAATAATGGCAGAGGTAGTTCAAAAATATTTTAACCCAATGGAGGATATTTGTATTTTAGATATAAATATGGGATGTCCTGCACCAAAAATAACAAAAAATAATGAAGGATCTGCATTGATGAGAGATCCTAAATTAGCAGCAGAAATTGTAAGTAGTATAAAAAAGGTTTCGAACAAGCCCGTAACTGTAAAATTTAGAAAAGGTTATGATGAAGAAAATATTAATGCTGTAGAATTTGGGAAGGCTTTAGAAGAAGCAGGTGCTGATGCTATTGCTATTCATGGTAGAACAAAAAAACAAATGTATGAAGGTAAAGCAGATTGGGATATAATAGCTAAGGTGAAGGCTGCTGTTTCAATTCCAGTAATAGGGAATGGAGACGTGTTTACACCGGAAGATGCTTTAAGAATGAAAAATATTACTAATTGTGATGCTATTATGATAGCAAGAGGAAGTATGGGTAATCCATGGATATTTAAGCAAGTAGAAGATGTTTTAAATGATAAAGAACCTTCTATAGTAACTGATACAGAAAGAATAAATATGTGTATTAGACATTATGAATTGGCTTTAAAATATGATGGAGAACGTAAAGCTGTAAGAGAAATGAGAAAACATGCATCGTGGTATCTTAAAGGACTACCAAATAGTAGTGAGTTAAGAAATACTATTAATTCTATGAATGAAAGTTCCAAGGTTATAGAGATGCTAAATGAGTATAAAAATCTTTTGATATAAAATAATACTTATAGTAGTAATTTATATCAAAATATAGAATATTATTAAGAAAAGCGCTATTTTTTATGGAGTGTAATTTTATTGACATATCAAAAGGGCTGCTTTATAATATTTAAAATGATTTCAAGATTATTAACCTATAAATAGGTATTTAATAAAGTAAGATTCGAAGGGGAGAAAGATATGAGTCAAACAAAAAAGTTTATAATGACTTATGAAGGAGTTAAAAAGCTAGAGGAAGAGTTAGAGTATTTAAAAACAGTTAAAAGAAAAGAAATAACTGAAAAAATTAAGGTAGCTTTAGGGTATGGGGACTTAAGTGAAAACTCAGAATATGATGAAGCAAAGAACGACCAAGCATTTACAGAAGGAAGAATCCTTCAACTAGAAAATATGTTAAAAAATGCACAAGTAGTAGATGAAAGTGAAATCCCAAGCGATACAGTTTCAGTAGGAGCAGTAGTTAAGGTTAAGGATTATGACTTTGATGAAGAAGTTGAATACACAATAGTAGGATCAGCAGAAGCGGATCCAATGAACTTTAAAATCTCAAATGAATCACCAGTAGGAGAAGCATTACTAGGTAAAAGAATTGGGGATGTTGTTGAAGTTACAGTTCCAGAAGGAATTAGTAAGTTCGAAGTTCTAGGAATTAGAAGAGCTTAATTGGAGGTAGAATTAATGTCAACTGAAGAAATGAATATACAAGAGCTAGAGTCTCAATATAGTGAGCAAGAAGCTTTAAGAAGAGAAAAACTAGCTAAATTACAAGAAGAAGGAAAGGACCCGTTTGACGTATATAAGGTTAACAGAACACATTCTTCAAAAGAAGTAAAAGATAATTTTGAAGCTTTAGAAGGTAAAGAAGTTACTGTAGCTGGAAGAATTATGTCTAAAAGAGGTCAAGGAAAAGTAGTTTTCTCTGATATACATGATAGAGATGGAAAAATCCAATTATTCATAAAGATTGATGAAGTTGGAGAGGAAGCTTTAAAGCAATATAAGACTAATGATTTAGGTGACTGGGTTGCTTGTACTGGTGAAGTATTTAAGACTAAAACTGGAGAAGTTTCTGTTAAAGCTAAAGAGATAGAGTTAATCTGTAAATCTTTAAAACCACTTCCAGAAAAATGGCATGGATTAAAGGATCCAGATTTAAGATATAGACAAAGAGAAGTAGATATTATAACTAATCCAGGTGTTAAAGAAACTATAATAAAGAGAACTCAAATTATCAAAGGAATTAGAGAATTCTTAGATAATAAAGGATTCTTAGAAGTTGAAACACCAATATTAGGGGCAATTGCTGGTGGGGCTGCTGCAAGACCATTTATAACTCACCATAATACTTTAGATATAGATATGTATTTAAGAATAGCAACAGAATTATACTTAAAGA
>OGIX01000102.1_pt1 | contig 79130 bp, 83 predicted proteins | sample 1571901 | NCBI WGS metagenome assembly OGIX01 (sample SAMEA2582102, study PRJEB24529) | metagenome | biome: Human gut stool | place: China | collected 2011
GAATCAGAAGGTTGCAGGTTCGACTCCTGCTGGATGCATTATCGGGAAGTAGCTCAGTTTGGTAGAGCACCTGGTTTGGGACCAGGGGGTCGCAGGTTCGAATCCTGTCTTCCCGATTTTTTTAATTTCTGATATAGCTAAAATGAGAGATTCTTCAATCTCTCATTTTTTGTCTTGACATTAACTTTGTTTTAAAGTATCCTTAGTTACAGCAATAAACCTTTAAGAATAGTCCAGAGAGGCTAAGAAGGAAGCGTCTTTTTTAAGAGCTCGGATAAAGTATACTGATTGAAGCATAGTTAATTACTGTGATCTTCTATTTATACCTACGCTTAGTTTGGACAATTCTAAACTAAGTGTTTTTTTTATAGGTTATTGCATAATAAACCATTTAATTGTTTCCAGAGAGTGCAAAAAGGTTTTATAAGATGCGATATAACTGTATACAAATGGATGTCGTATAAACTTTTACCCCGGAAATAATTATTTCCGGGGTATTTTTTATTAAGGAGAAAAAAGATGGATAAATTATTAAGTCTAAATAATTTCGTTTCGGTTGAAAATTTAGAAAATGAAGATGTTGAAAAATTAATTAAAAGAGCAGAATATTTTAAGAATGGTGGGGAAGCTCCTCATTTGAACAAAGAAGTATATGTTGCTAATTTATTCTTCGAAAATTCAACTAGAACACATACAAGTTTTGAAATGGCAGAAAGAAAATTAGGATTAACAGTTATTCCTTTTGATCCAGGTCATTCTTCTGTAAATAAAGGAGAAACTTTATATGATACATTATTAACACTTGGGGCTCTTGGAGTAGATTTATCCGTTATTAGACATTCAGAAAATAATTATTACGAAAAATTGATTAATTTAAATCCCGATCAACATTTAAACATGGGAATTATAAATGGTGGTGATGGAAGTGGACAACATCCATCACAATGCATGTTAGATATTATGACTATTCACGAACAGTTTGGAACTTTTAAAGGATTAAAAGTTGTGATTGTTGGAGATTTAAAGAATTCAAGAGTAGCAAGAAGTAATATGCAATTACTAACTAGATTAGGTGCAAAAGTATACTTCTCAGGACCTGAATATTGGTATAGTTCAGAATTTGATAAATATGGGGAATATGCACCATTAGACGAACTAATTGAAGATATGGATGTTGTGATGTTATTAAGAGTTCAACACGAACGTCATGACGGTGATAAAAATGAAAAATTATTTTCAGAAACTGAGTACCATAAATTGTATGGACTTGATGAAAAGCGTTACAATAAATTAAAGAAGGATGCAATTATTATGCATCCAGGTCCTGTAAACCGTGGTGTAGAATGGGCAGATGAATTAGTTGAAGCACCTAAGTCAAGATACGTAACACAAATGAAAAATGGTGTATTTATGCGTATGGCAATGATTGAAGCTGTAATGAGAGGTCGAAAGTTAGGGGGACTAGAATAATGGCAACATTAATTAAAAATGGAAATCTTTACCAAGCTGGAAGAATTTATCAAGCTGATGTCTTAATTGAAGATGGAAAAATTAAGGCAATTGGTAAGAATTTATCAGATGTAGTAAAAGAAAATTTAGTAGAAATTGACGCAACTAATAAGCTAGTTGCACCAGGGTTAGTTGATGTTCATGTTCATTACAGAGATCCAGGTTTTACATATAAAGAAACTATTCATACTGGAAGTTTAGCAGCCGCACATGGTGGATATACTACAGTTTGCGCAATGCCTAATCTTGATCCAGTACCTGATACACCTGAATTGGTAGAGAAAATGTGTTCCCGCAATCAAGAAGATGGTGTTGTTAAAGTTAAACAATACGGTTCGATAACTCATGGTCTAAAAAGTGAGGAATTAGTTGATTTTGATGGAATGAAAAAAGCTGGTGCATTTGCTTTTAGTAATGATGGATCTGGTGTTCAAACTGCTGGAACAATGTATCAAGCAATGAAATCAGCAGCTGCTTTAAATATGGCGATTGTAGCACATGTGGAAGATAATTCATTATTATTCGGTGGTGTTATGAATGCAGGAAAGAGAGCTGAAGAATTAGGATTACCAGGTATCCTAGGAATTAGCGAATCTTCACAAATTGCTCGTGACTTACTTTTAGCCAAAGAGACTGGAGTTCATTACCATGTATGTCATGTATCTACTAAAGAAAGTGTTGAATTAGTTAGATTGGCTAAACAACATAAAATTAATGTAACATGTGAAGTATCGCCACATCATTTACTACTAGCAGATGTCGATATTCCTGGAAATGATCCTTATTATAAGATGAATCCACCATTAAGAGGTGTAGAAGATAGACAAGCTTTAATTGATGGTTTGTTAGACGGAACAATTGATATGATTGCTACAGATCATGCTCCACATAGCATTGACGAAAAAACTGGTGATATGCGAGAGGCATCATTTGGTATTACTGGTAGTGAAACAGCATTTGCAATGTTGTATACCAAATTTGTCAAAACAGGAATCTTCACACTGGAACAATTATTACAATGGATGAGTATTAATCCTGCTGAAAAATTTGGAATGGAAGATGCCGGAGAATTATTACCAGGAAAGAGTGCAGACTTAGCAATCTTTGATTTAAATAAAGAATATGTCATAAAAGAGGAAGATTATTTATCTAAGGGAATAAATACACCTTTTACAGGCGAAAAAGTGTATGGTCAAACAGTTTTAACTATGGTAGATGGGCAAAAAGTATACCAAAAGGAGGAAAAATAATGAAACGCTATTTGATTTTAGATGATGGCTCTGTTTTTGAAGGTGAAGGATTTGGAGCAAAAAGAACTTCTTTTGGTGAAGTAGTTTTTACTACCGGTATGACAGGATATCAAGAAGCTGTTACTGATCAGTCATATGCCAATCAGATTTTAGTTTTCACTAACCCATTAATTGGTAACTATGGGGTGAATTTAGATGATTTTGAATCCTTAGAACCAAATTGTCAGGGTGTTGTTTGTCGCGAAGTTGCTAGAGTTTCAACTAATTGGCGCAAACAAGAAAGTTTTCCAGAATTTTTAGAAGAAATGAATATTCCAGGAATTAGTGGTGTTGACACACGTGCATTAACCAAACTCTTACGTTCACACGGAACAATGAAAGGTATGTTAGTTGATGCTGAAGTTGACATTGAGGAAGCAAAACAAAGATTACATAATACAGAAATAACTAGCCAAATGGTAGCCGAAGTATCTACAAGTAAAGCATATCCAAATCCTGGTAATAAGCGGAATATTGTTTTAGTAGACTATGGAGTTAAGCATAGTATTTTACGTGAGTTGGCTGCACGTGATTGTAACACAATTGTTTTACCTTATACGGCCACAGCTAAAGATATTTTAAGACTTAAGCCAGATGGAGTATTACTATCTAATGGACCTGGTGATCCAATTATGATGGAAAATGCAGTTGAAATGGTCAAAGAAATTGAGGAAAAATTGCCAGTGTTTGGTATCTGCCTGGGCCACCAAATCTTGGCATTAGCAAACGGGGCCAAAACATTTAAGATGAAATTTGGTCATAGAGGATTTAACCATCCAGTAAAAGAAATTGCTACAGGTAAAATAATGTTTACCTCACAAAACCATGGGTATGCAGTAGATCCAGATTCCATTGAAGGAACAGATTTAATCGTTACACATACAGAAATTAATGACGGAACCGTAGAAGGTGTTAAGCATAAGTATTATCCAGCATTTTCCGTGCAATTCCATCCAGATGCAGCACCTGGACCACTTGATGCAATAGATATTTTTGATGATTTTATGCAAGTTATTGATCAAAGAAAGGAAGAAAGAAACAATGCCTAAAAGAACAGATGTCCACAAAATAATGGTGATTGGTTCAGGTCCAATTATTATCGGTCAAGCAGCAGAATTTGATTATTCTGGAACACAAGCTTGTTTGGCTTTACGTGAAGAAGGATATGAAGTAGTTTTAGTAAACTCCAATCCTGCTACTATCATGACAGATACAGAAATTGCCGACAAGGTATATATTGAGCCATTAACAGTTGAATCAGTTTCTCGAATCATTCGTCAAGAATTTCCAGATGCAATTTTACCTACTTTAGGTGGTCAAATTGGTTTGAACCTAGCAATCGCATTGGCTAAAACTGGAATTTTAGAAGAATTAGGAATAAAGCTTCTAGGAACGCAATTAGATGCAATTGATCAAGCTGAAGACAGACAAAGATTTAAGGACTTAATGCAAGAATTAAATGAACCAGTTCCAGACTCAAAGACTGTTGAAACTGTGCAAGAAGCTTTAGATTTTGCAGCTGAAATTGGATATCCTGTTATTGTTCGTCCTGCATTTACGATGGGAGGAACTGGTGGCGGATTGTGTGATAATCCTGAACAATTAAAGGAAATAGTAGCCAATGGTCTAGAACTGTCACCAGCAACTCAATGTTTGATTGAAAAATCAATTATGGGTTACAAAGAAATTGAATTTGAAGTAATGAGAGACGCTGACAATAATGCGATGGTAGTATGTTCAATGGAAAACTTTGATCCAGTTGGTATACATACAGGTGATTCTATCGTGTTTGCTCCAACTCAAACTTTATCAGATAGAGAATATCAGATGTTGCGTAACTGCTCTTTGAAATTAATAAGAGCATTGAAAATTGAAGGTGGATGTAATGTTCAATTAGCATTGGATCCTAATAGTTATAGATACTATGTTATTGAAGTAAATCCTCGTGTATCACGTTCATCAGCATTAGCTTCTAAAGCAACAGGTTATCCTATTGCTAAATTAGCAGCTAAGATTGCTGTAGGATTGACACTGGATGAAATTAAAAACCCTGTTACAGGAACAACATTTGCTGAATTTGAACCTGCTCTTGACTATGTTGTTGCTAAGATTCCACGTTGGCCATTTGATAAATTTACTCGTGCAAATCGTCGTTTAGGTACTCAAATGAAGGCAACTGGTGAAGTAATGGCTATTGGACGTAGTGCTCAAGAAGCTTTACAAAAAGCAGTTCGCTCATTAGAAATTGACGAAAAAGATTTAATTTCTGCTAAAGCACAATCTGCAACTGATGATGAAGTAGAAGAAAAATTATTCCACGCACAAGATGACAGACTATTTTATATAGCAGAAGCATTTCGTAGGGGTTACACAATTAAAGAAGTACACGAATTAACTAAGATTAATTTGTATTACTTAGATATTGTAAAACAAATTGTAGAATTAGAAAGTGAACTTTCTCAAAATAAAGAAGATTTAGACGTTTTAAAACGTGCAAAACGTTACGGATATAGTGATTACACAATTGCTAAGCTATGGGGTACTACAGAAGATGAAGTAAGAAATTTACGTAAAGAACATAAATTGCTACCTGTTTACAAGATGGTAGATACTTGTGCAGCAGAATTTGATTCAAGTACACCTTATTTCTATAGCTCATATGACTTAGAAAATGAAAGTAAAAAATCTGATAAAAAGTCAGTGCTTGTAATAGGTTCAGGTCCTATTAGAATTGGCCAAGGTGTAGAATTTGACTATGCAACTGTACACAGTGTTAAGGCTATCCAAAAATTAGGATATGAAGCAATTGTAATGAATTCTAATCCTGAAACAGTATCAACAGATTTCTCGATTTCTGATAAATTGTATTTCGAACCTTTAACACTTGAAGATGTTTTAAATGTGATTGATTTAGAACAACCAATGGGAGTAATTGTACAATTTGGTGGGCAAACAGCGATTAACTTAGCCGCTGGATTAGAAGCACATGGTGTAAAGATTTTAGGTACAACAGTTGAAGATCTAGATAGAGCTGAAGACAGAGAACTATTTGACCAAACAATTAAGAGTTTAGGATTAAAACAACCAATTGGTAAAACAGCAACTACTCAAGAACAAGTTATTGCTTGTGCAGAAGAAATTGGTTATCCAGTATTAGTTCGTCCAAGTTATGTTTTAGGTGGTCGTGCTATGGAAATTGTTAATAATGAACAAGAGTTATTAGATTATTTAGCACAAAATGCTCCTGCAGAAATTGATCACCCAATTCTCGTAGATGCTTACTTGTCAGGTCTAGAATGTGAAGTAGATGCGATTTGTGATGGTAAAGACGTATTACTTCCAGGTATTATGGAACATATTGAACATGCTGGCGTCCACAGTGGTGATTCTATGGCTGTTTATCCACCTCAAAGCTTTGATGAAAATATAAAGCAACAAATTGTGGATGCAACTGAAAAGTTAGCTGTCGCATTAAAGTGTGTTGGTATTATGAATATTCAATTTATTATCCATAACAACGAAGCATATGTGTTAGAAGTAAATCCTCGTGCTAGTCGAACTGTACCATTCTTAAGTAAGATTACTGGAATTGAAATGGCACAAGTTGCAACAAGAGTAATTCTAGGAGAATCATTAGCAGAACAAGGATATCAAAGTGGTTTATACCGTGAAAGTGATATGGTACATGTTAAAGCACCAGTATTCTCATTTAGTAAGTTAGCAGATGTTGATAGCTTCTTAGGACCTGAAATGAAGTCTACAGGTGAAGTTATGGGTAGTGACTACACCTTTGAAAAAGCACTGTATAAAGCATTTACAGGTGCTAAGATGGAATTACCAGATAATGGAAACGTGCTATTAACAATTGAAGATAAAGATAAGGATGCTGTATTACCACTTGCTAAGAGATTTAGTAAGATAGGTTATCGTATGTTTGCAACTGAAGGAACAAGTCAATTTTTACGTGAAAATGGTTTGTTTGTACAAACTGTAGATAAGTTAGGTAAAGATACTGGTAATGAAACTTCATTACATGATTTGATCGTTAATGATGGTGTTGATTTAGTAATCAATACTATGAGTCATGATCAAGAAGTAGCATCGGATGGATTTGTAATCCGTCAATTAGCTATCGAGCATAATATTGCATTGCTAACATCATTAAATACAGCAGATGCATTATTAAAAGCACTTGAAAATCGTTCATTTGCTACTAATTCACTTTAATTAATGGAGGAATTTATCATGGAAACAAAAAAATTGGCAGTATCATTGCCTGGACTAGAATTAAAAAATCCTATCATGCCTGCTAGTGGAACTTTTGGCTTCGGCGATGTTCCAAGCGCTAATAAATATTCTTTGGATACATTAGGAGCATTGGTTATAAAAACTACTACTCCAGAAGCTAGAACCGGGAATCCTGATCCTAAAATTTCAGTAATTGAAGATGGAGTCTTAAATGCAGTTGGTCTTACTAATCCTGGTGTAGATGTAGTAGTGTCTGAAAAGTTACCAACTTTAAGAGAAAAATATCCTGAACTACCAATAATTGGAAGTGTTGGTGGAGCAACAGAGGATGATTATGTTGAAGTAGCTACTAAGTTGTCACAATCAGGAATGGTTAATGCATTAGAACTGAATATATCTTGTCCTAATGTTCATGAGGGTGGTATGGCATTTGGAACTGTTCCAGAAGTTGCTGAAAGATTAACAAAGAAAGTTAAGGAAGTTTCAACAGTTCCTGTTTATGTAAAACTCTCACCTAATGTAACAGATATAGTGGCTATTGCCAAAGCTGTAGAACGTGGTGGAGCAGATGGAATAAGCATGATTAATACAGTTTTAGGAATGCATATAGATGTAGCTTCAGGTAAACCAGTACTTGGTAACATTATGGGTGGTTTATCTGGAAAAGCTGTAAAAGCAATTGCGATTAGAATGATCTATCAAGTCGCTCAAAACACTGATTTGCCAATTATTGGAATGGGCGGAGTAGAAACAGTAGATGATGTCTTAGAGATGTATATGGCTGGTGCTTCAGCTGTTGCTGTTGGAACTGCACATTTCCATGATTCTATGATTTGTCCACATTTAATTGAAGAACTTCCAAAAAGAATGGAAGAATTGGGAATTGAAAGCCTTGAGGAATTACGTTTAAATGTGAAAAAACGTGGAGCGTTCAAGCTTTAATAAGTAAAAATAAAGTAATATAATAGAATCTGTACTCGGAAAATAGCTCAGCTTGGTAGAGCACATCGTTCGGGACGATGGGGTCGCAAGTTCGAATCTTGTTTTTCCGATAGGATTCTAAAAAAACACAATATTGTTAAACTCTCTTTGAGTAGAGTAGGGATTAAAAAAATTCTTGCACTACTTCAAAGAGAGTTTTTTGATTGTTAATAGATACTAAATTTTTGCATTTGTTGCCGAAATTCATTTATAATAGATTAAAAGTCAATGTAGGTCAAACCTACAAGAGAGGATGGAGAATTATGCAGAACCGTAACATTTCAGATATTATTGAACAATATTTGAAAGATATATTGGCTGATTCAAGAAGAATTGAAATAAAGCGGTCTGAGATTGCACAGCAATTTGACTGTGTTCCATCACAAATTAATTATGTAATAAAAACTCGTTTTACTTTGAAAAATGGCTATGTTGTTAAAAGTAAACGTGGCGGTGGCGGCTATATTCGGATTGTAAAAGTAGATTTGGCAGAGAATCAGTCTGTTTTAGATGATTTGATTTCTGCAATTGGCACTGAAATTACAGAAAACCAGGCTTACCAATTAATTAGTAGTTTATACGAGGATGGCGTCTTTTCTAGAAAAGAAGCAAATTATGTCTTAGCTGCTATTAGCCGACAAGCTTTGGATTTGCCGACTGCTGAAATGGAAAATATGATTCGCGCAAGGATTTTGGTAAGTATCTTAAATCAATTGAGATGCGAAGAATAGAAGGGAGTAATGGTTATGGCTATGGAAGAAAGGTATACACCAAGTGCTAAACAAGTATTAGTTCTTGCACAACAACAAGCTAATTACTTCAAGCATCAAGCAATAGGAACAGAGCATTTGCTTTTAGCACTAACAATGGAGAAAAATGGCGTAGCTGCTAAAGTATTACAAAGTTTTGTAGTAACTGAAGTAGATGTGCGAGAAGAAATTGAACATATCGTAGGATACGGTAATTTACAACGTAGAGGCGCTGATACTTATTTACCATATTCCCCAAGGACTCGTTATGTATTAGAGCGTGCTAGAGAACATGCTAAACTTTTTAATGTTGAAAAGGTAGGAACAGAACATATTTTGTTAGCATTATTAGAAGATGATAAAACTATTTCTTCACGTATTCTAGCAGCTCTGAATATTGATTTACGTAAGGTGAAAAATATTACCTATCGTACAATGGGTGTAGATGCAACAACAGCTAATAGAACACGTAAGAAATTAGCGTTATCAGAAAAGAAACAGGATAATGGTACACCTACGTTAGATGAATTAGCACGTGATTTGACAGAAATGGTGCGTAAAGATCAAATTGATCCAGTAGTTGGTAGAGATAATGAAATTAAGCGTGTTGTTCAAATTTTAAGTAGAAGGACAAAGAATAATCCAGTTCTTTTGGGAGAACCAGGTGTAGGTAAAACAGCTGTTGCAGAAGGATTTTCACAAAAGATTGTAAATGGTGAAGTTCCTGATAATTTGAAGAATAAGCGTGTAATGATGCTTGATATGGGATCTTTGGTTGCTGGAACAAAATATCGTGGTGAATTTGAAGATCGATTAAAGAAGATTATTGAAGAAATTCGTGAAGATGGCAATGTTATTTTATTCATTGATGAAATGCATACTCTAATAGGCGCGGGTGGTGCTGAAGGCGCAATAGATGCTTCCAATATTTTAAAACCAGCATTAGCGCGTGGTGAAGTACAAGTAATAGGTGCAACAACTTTAAATGAATATCAAAAATATGTTGAAGCTGATGCAGCTTTGGAAAGACGCTTTGCTAGTGTGACAATTAATGAACCAACTCCAGAAGTAGCGTTGACAATTCTAAAAGGATTACGTCCTAAATATGAAAAACATCATCAACTTCAAATTACAGATGAGGCATTAGAGAGTGCAGTTAAGTTAAGTAAAAGATATATTGCTTCAAGATTTTTACCTGACAAGGCAATTGATTTAATGGATGAGGCTGCTGCTAGAGTAAGAATTAATAATTCACAAAAAGTGGACAAAGTTTCTGCAATAAAGAAGAAATTATCAGAGCTTTCCCAAGAGAAGACAGAAGCGTTGTTAAAAGAAGATTTTGAAAAAGCTGCAGAAATCAGAAATGAAGAATTAAAGATTCAAGAAAAGCTTGAAAAGCAAATCCAACGTGACAAAGATGAAGAGGATAGCAATAACTATCGTGTAAAAGTTACGGCTGAAGATATTGCAGAAGTTGTTTCTGAATGGACTGGTGTTCCAGTAACTCAAATTAATCGTTCTGAAGGAGACCGACTAATTAGATTAGAAAAGATATTGCATAATCGAGTTATAGGACAAGATGAAGCTGTTAAAGCAGTAAGTAAAGCGATAAGAAGAGCAAGAAGTGGTTTGAAGGATCCTACAAGACCAATTGGCTCATTTATGTTCTTAGGTCCTACAGGTGTAGGTAAAACTGAATTAGCTAAAGCTTTAGCAGAAGCTATGTTTGGCTCAGAGGATTCAATGATTAGAATTGATATGAGTGAATATATGGAGAAATACACAACTAGTCGTTTAATTGGATCTCCTCCTGGATACGTAGGATATGATGAAGGCGGACAATTAACTGAAAAGGTTAGAAATAATCCTTATTCAGTAGTATTATTAGATGAAGTTGAAAAAGCTCATAATGATGTTTTCAATATCTTGTTACAAGTATTGGATGATGGATTTTTAACTGATTCTAAAGGTAGAAAGGTAGACTTCAGAAATACAATTATCATTATGACATCTAACTTAGGTGCTACAGCCTTACGCGATGAAAAATCAGTAGGTTTTGGTGCAAAAGATGTCAGCGATGATTATGAAGCAATGGCAGCAAAAGTTAGAGAAACATTGAAGAAGACTTTTAGACCAGAATTCTTGAATCGTCTTGACGAAACTGTTGTATTCCATTCGCTTAATAAAGAAGAAATTCATCAAATTGTTAAATTGATGGCTAAGAATATTATAGATAGGATTAAAGAACAAAATATTAATCTGAAAATTACCCCTGCAGCAATAGATATAGTTGCAGAAGCTGGATTTGATGCTGAATATGGTGCTCGTCCTATTAGACGTGTCCTTCAAGATAAGATAGAGGACTTACTAAGTGAAGAATTATTAGCAGGTAATATCGAAACTGGAGCAACAGTAACAATAGGTGCTAAAAAAGGTGAAATAACGATAAAAGTTAAGAATCCAGTAGCTGCAGAAAAAATAAATAGTTAATAGTTATATTTAGTATTGACAAATACTGAATATCCATTTAAAATATATAAATGCGAAAAACTGTGAATTGATTGTTTGTTATGATATATTGTCCATAGCAGACTTGATAAAAGCAAAAATAGTATGAAGCAAATTTAATTTGTCTCTGTCTGTTTTTGCTTTTTTTTGCCAAAAAACCGGTAAAAATAAAAATTGTAATAAAATTGTAATAAATTAATCGAGTCACAGCAAATTTTTTGAGAGGTGAACAACTTGGCAGGACACTTAGTAAAATACGGTAAACACCGTGTACGTAGAAGTTACTCGCGAATTAAAGAAGTTCTTGATCTACCTAACTTGATTGAAGTTCAAACTGATTCTTACAAGTGGTTTTTAGATGAAGGTCTTCGTGAAATGTTTGATGACATTATGCCAATTGAAGATTTTCAAGGTAAATTATCACTTGAATTTGTAGATTATCAACTTTTAGAACCAAAGTATACAGTTGAAGAAGCACGTCAACATGATGCTAATTATTCAGCACCATTACATGTTACTTTACGCTTAATCAACCATGAAACTGGTGAAATTAAGTCACAAGATGTATTCTTTGGTGATTTCCCATTGATGACTAAGCAAGGTACATTCATTATTAACGGGGCAGAACGTGTTATTGTTTCACAATTAGTTCGTTCTCCAGGTGTATACTTCAACTCCGAATTAGATAAGAATGGTCGTACTAACTACGGTACAACTGTAATTCCTAATCGTGGGGCTTGGTTAGAATATGAAACAGATGCAAAGAATGTAGCATATGTACGTATTGATCGTACTCGTAAAATTCCATTAACAGAACTTATCCGTGCTTTGGGATACGGTTCTGATAATGAAATTGTAGAAATTTTAGGATCTAATAGCGATAGCTTGATGCTTACTTTGGAAAAAGATGTACATAAGAATATGGATGATTCTCGTGTAGAAGAATCTTTGAAAGATATTTATGAACGTCTACGTCCAGGTGAACCAAAGACTGCTGATTCATCACGTAGTTTGTTAACAGCTCGTTTCTTTGATCCAAAGCGCTATGATTTAGCACCTGTTGGTCGTTATAAGATTAACAAGAAGTTAGATTTAAAGACACGCTTATTGAATTTAACTGTTGCAGAAACATTAGCTGATCCTGATACAGGCGAAATTATTGTAAATAAGGATGAAGTTATTGATAAGCAAGTTATGGATAAATTAGCTCCATACTTAGCAAGAGATGACTTCAAGACATTTACTTTCCATCCATCTGAAGAAGGTGTTGTTCAAGAACCAATGACTCTTCAAATTGTGAAAGTATATTCACCAAAGGATCCAGAAAAGGTAGTAAATGTTATTGGTAATGCAAATGTTGATATCCAATTCAAGCACATTACACCAGCTGATATAGTAGCTTCCATGAACTACTTCTTCAATTTACAAGAAGGTATGGGTTCAACAGATGATATTGACCACTTGGGTAACCGTCGTACTCGCTCTGTAGGTGAATTATTACAAAACCAATTTAGAATTGGTTTATCACGTATGGAACGTGTTGTACGTGAACGTATGTCAATTCAAGATACATCAACTGTTACACCACAACAATTGATTAATATTCGTCCAGTTGTTGCTTCAATTAAAGAATTCTTCGGAAGTTCTCAATTGTCCCAATTCATGGACCAAACTAATCCATTGGGTGAATTGTCTCATAAGCGTCGTTTCTCTGCTTTGGGACCTGGTGGTTTGACTCGTGATCGTGCTGGATACGAAGTTCGTGACGTTCACTATACACACTATGGTCGTATGTGTCCTATCGAAACTCCTGAAGGTCCTAACATCGGTTTGATCAACAGTTTATCTTCTTATGCTCGTATTAATAAGTATGGTTTTGTTGAAACACCATATCGTCGTGTATCTTGGGAAACACATAAAGTTACAGACAAAATTGACTACTTAACAGCCGATGAAGAAGATAATTACGTTATCGCACAAGCTAACTCACCATTAAATGATGATGGTTCCTTTGTTGATGATGTAGTTATGGCTCGTAAGAAAGATGATGACGTTGAAATTTCAACTGAAAAAGTTGACTACATGGACGTTTCACCTAAACAAGTAGTTGCTGTTGCTACAGCATGTATTCCTTTCTTGGAAAACGATGACTCTAACCGTGCTTTGATGGGTGCTAACATGCAACGTCAGGCTGTTCCTTTGATTAAGCCACATGCACCATTAGTTGGTACAGGTATTGAATACAAAGCTGCACATGACTCTGGGGTAGCATTGATTTCTGAACATGAAGGTACAGTTGAATATGTAGATGCTCGTGAAATTAGAGTTCGCCGTGACGATGGTTCTTTGGACAAGTATAAATTGATGAAATTCCATCGTTCTAATGGTGGTAAGAACTATAACCAAACACCAATTGTACGTGTTGGAGATAGAGTAGATGCTGATGAAGTATTAGCTGACGGACCAGCTATGGAAAATGGAGAATTGGCTTTAGGTCAAAATCCATTGATTGCATTTATGACATGGGATGGTTATAACTTCGAAGATGCTATCGCAATTAACGAACGTTTAGTTAAAGAAGATGTTTATACATCTATTCATATTGAAGAACATGAATCTGAAGCTCGTGATACTAAATTAGGACCTGAAGAAATCACACGTGAAATTCCTAATGTTGGTGAAGATGCTCTTAAGAACCTTGACGAATTTGGTATTATCCGTATTGGTGCTGAAGTAAAAGATGGAGATATTTTAGTTGGTAAAGTAACTCCTAAAGGTGTAACAGAATTATCTGCAGAAGAAAGATTGTTACATGCTATCTTCGGTGAAAAAGCACGTGAAGTTCGTGATACATCATTACGTGTTCCTCACGGTGCAGGTGGTATTGTTCAAGACGTTAAAATCTTTACTCGTGAAGGTGGAGATGAATTATCCCCAGGTGTAAATATGATGGTTCGTGTTTACATTGCTCAAAAACGTAAGTTACAAGTTGGGGATAAGATGGCTGGACGTCACGGTAATAAAGGTACTGTTTCTGTTGTTATTCCAGAAGAAGATATGCCATTTATGCCTGATGGTACTTCAATCGATATCATGCTTTCTCCAATGGGTGTGCCTTCCCGTATGAACATCGGACAAGTTTTGGATCTTCACTTAGGTATGGCTGCTCGTAAATTAGGTATTCACGTAGCTTCACCAGTTTTCGATGGTGCTCGTGATGAAGATATTTGGAGTGCATTACAAGAAGCTGGATTACCTGGCGATGGTAAGACTGTTTTATATGATGGACGTACAGGTGAAGCATTCGATAACCGTATAGCAGTTGGTGTTATGTACTACCTTAAACTTGCACATATGGTTGACGATAAGATTCATGCTCGTTCAATTGGACCTTACTCATTAGTTACACAACAACCACTTGGTGGTAAGGCACAATTTGGTGGACAACGTTTTGGTGAAATGGAAGTTTGGGCATTAGAAGCTTATGGTGCTGCTTACACATTGCAAGAAATTTTGACTTACAAATCTGACGATGTTGTTGGACGTGTTAAGACTTATGAAGCTATCGTTAAGGGCGAACCAATTCCAAAACCAGGTGTTCCTGAATCATTCCGTGTTCTTGTTAAAGAATTACAAGCATTAGGTATGGATATGAAAGTTCTTGATGCTGATAAGAATGAAATTGAATTACGTGATATGGATGACGAAGACGATGATATTGTTAACGTTGATGCATTGAAGAAATTCGCAAAGGAACAAGAAGAAAAGAAAGCTAAAGAAGCAGAACAAGAAACTGCTGAAAAAGAAGAAACTAAGACAGAATAGACAATTATAAGAAAGGGAGGTCGGTCCTTTGATCGATGTCAATAAATTCGATAGTATGCAGATCGGTCTTGCTTCTTCCGATAAGATCCGTAGCTGGTCTTATGGTGAAGTAAAGAAACCTGAAACTATTAACTACCGTACATTGAAACCAGAAAAAGATGGCTTGTTTGATGAACGTATTTTTGGACCTACTAAGGACTGGGAATGTGCCTGTGGTAAGTACAAACGTATCCGTTATAAAGGTGTTGTTTGTGATCGCTGTGGGGTTGAAGTTACTCGTTCAAAAGTACGTCGTGAACGTATGGGTCATATCGAATTAGCAGCTCCTGTTACACATATTTGGTACTTTAAAGGTATTCCAAGTCGTATGGGTCTTGTCTTAGATATGAGTCCACGTGCATTGGAAGAAATTATCTACTTTGCATCTTATGTAGTTACAGATGCAGGTGATACAGCACTTGAAAAGAAACAACTCTTAACTGAAGGTGAATATCGTGAAAAACGTGAAGAATATGGTGATGGCTTTAAGGCAGCAATGGGTGCTGAAGCTATTAGAACTTTACTAAGGGATGTAGATCTTGAAAAAGAATGTGCTGAACTAAAAGAAGAATTACGCGAAGCTACAGGTCAAAAACGTACTCGTGCAGTTCGTCGCTTAGATATTTTAGAAGCATTTTTGAACTCTGGAAATCGTCCTGATTGGATGGTTATGGATGCAATTCCAGTTATTCCACCTGATCTTCGTCCAATGGTTCAATTAGAAGGTGGACGCTTTGCAACTTCTGACTTGAATGATTTATATCGTCGAGTTATCAACCGTAACAATCGTTTGAAGCGTTTATTAGATTTGAATGCTCCTGGAATTATTGTTCAAAACGAAAAGCGTATGTTGCAAGAAGCTGTTGATGCTTTAATTGATAACGGTCGTCGTGGTCGCCCAGTTACTGGTCCTGGTAACCGTCCACTTAAGTCATTGTCACACATGTTGAAAGGTAAGCAAGGTCGTTTCCGTCAAAACTTACTTGGTAAGCGTGTTGACTATTCTGGTCGTTCAGTTATTGATGTAGGTCCTAAGTTGAAGTTAAACCAAATGGGTATTCCTCATGAAATGGCTTTGGAATTGTTCAAACCATTCATGATGAGAGAATTGGTTAAGCGTGAAATGGCATCTAACATTAAGAATGCTAAGCGTAAGATTGAACGCCGCGATGAAGATATTTGGGATGTCTTAGATGATGTTATCAAGGAACACCCAGTTCTACTAAACCGTGCCCCTACGCTTCACCGTTTAGGTATCCAAGCTTTCGAACCAGTATTGGTTAACGGTAAAGCTATGCGTCTCCATCCATTGGCTTGTGAAGCTTACAACGCCGACTTTGACGGGGACCAAATGGCTATTCACGTTCCTTTATCAGATGAAGCTCAAGCTGAAGCTCGTTTATTGATGTTAGCAGCTCATCATATCTTAGCTCCAAAAGATGGTAAACCAATCATTTCACCATCTCAAGATATGACAATCGGTAATTACTACATCACACTTGAAGAAGCTGGTCGTGAAGGCGAAGGTATGGTATTTAAGGATGTTAACGAAGTAAGAACAGCTTACCAAAACGGGTATGTACATTTGCATACAAGAATTGGTTTGCAAGCTTCTTCATTAGCTAAGTTAGGTACACCATTTACTGATTGGCAAAAAGAACGTATTTTAATAACTACAGCTGGTAAAGCAATCTTTAATGAAATTCTACCTGCTGATTTCCCATTCTTAAACGAGCCTACACAAGAAAACTTAACAGGAATGACTCCTGATAAGTACTTTGTAGAACCAGGAACAGATATTAAGGAATTCATTAAGAATCAACCTTTAGTAGGACCATTTAAATCTGGATTCTTATCAGATATTATCGCTCAAGTTTATAAAGAGTATAAAGTAACTGCAACTGCAGAATTACTTGACCGCATGAAAGATTTAGGTTATTACGAATCTACTAAATCAGGTTTAACTGTTGGTATCGCTGACGTTACTGTTTTGAAAGAAAAGCCAGAAATTATTGAACAAGCACACAAAAATGTTGCAACTGTTGCTAAGCAATTCCGTCGTGGTTTGATTACAGATGAAGAACGCTACAATCGTGTTATCTCTATCTGGAACAAAGCAAAAGATGATATTCAAGCTAAATTGGTTGAAAACATGGATCCATCTAACCCAATTCAAATGATGAGTGATTCAGGTGCTCGTGGTAATATTTCTAACTTTACACAGTTATCTGGTATGCGTGGTTTGATGGCTGCTCCTAACGGTAAGACAATGGAATTACCTGTTATTTCAAACTTCCGTGAAGGACTTTCTGTTTTGGAAATGTTCTTGTCCTCTCACGGTGCTCGTAAAGGTATGACGGATACAGCTTTGAAGACTGCTAACTCTGGTTACTTGACTCGTCGTTTAGTAGACGTTGCTCAAGATGTTATCATTCGTGAAGAAGACTGTCATACAGATAGAGGTTTGGATGTTACTGCTATTACTGAAGGTAATGAAATGATTGAACCATTATATGATCGTATTTTGGGTCGTTATACTATGAAAGAAGTTAAAGATCCTAATACTGGTGAAATTATTGTTCCAGCTAATGTATTAGTAGAAGAATCCGAAGCTCGTAAGATTGTTGATGCCGGTGTACAAAAAGTTACTATTCGTTCTGCATTCACATGTAACACACGTCACGGTGTTTGTGAACGTTGTTATGGACGTAACTTAGCTACTGGTGATGAAGTTGAAGTTGGTGAAGCAGTAGGTACCGTTGCTGCTCAATCAATTGGTGAACCAGGTACACAGTTAACAATGAGAAACTTCCACCAAGGTGGGGTTGCTGGTGGCGACGATATTACTCAAGGTCTTCCTCGTGTTCAAGAATTATTTGAAGCACGTAATCCTAAAGGTCGTGCAGTAATTACAGAAGTTACTGGTGTTGTTGATACAGTTGAAGAAAATCCTGCTGAACGTACAAAAGAAGTTACTGTTAAAGGTGAAACAGATACTAGAACATATAGCTTGCCATTTACTTCCGTTCTTAAAGTTAAGGAAGGCGATCAAGTTCATCGTGGTGATGCATTGACTGTAGGTTCTATTGATCCTAAGGAACTTATCAAGGTTCGTGATGTTTTATCTACAGAAAATTACATTTTACGTGAAGTTCAAAAAGTATACCGTATGCAAGGTGTAGATATTTCAGATAAGCATATTGAAATCATGACTCGTCAAATGTTACGTAAAGTACGTATTATGGATCCAGGTGATACAGATATGCTTCCAGGAACTCTATTGGATATTAGCCAATTCAAAGATCGCAATACAAGTGCAATCATTGAAGGTAGAATTCCTGCTACTGCACGTCCAGTTCTTCTTGGTATTACTAAAGCTGCTCTTGAAACAAACAGTTTCTTATCTGCTGCTTCATTCCAAGAAACAACACGTGTATTGACAGATGCTGCAATTCGCGGTAAGAACGATCCACTTGTTGGTTTGAAAGAAAATGTTATTATTGGTAAGACAATTCCTGCAGGTACAGGTATGAAGAAGTATCATGATATCGAACCAGAAGTTGTTAATAGCAATGTAACAGATGGTGTTTATTCAATCTCTGAATTAGAAGAAAAGATTAATGAACAACAAAATAATGTTGAATCTTCAAACTAGAATATAGAAGTAAAAAAATCAGGTAGATTTTCTACCTGATTTTTTTATATTATTGGAATTTTAAATATATTTATTGCGTAAAAAATAATTAAAATACTCAAACTTAAATATGGAATAAAGGGGTGAGAAGCAGAAAAATCCCTTTTGATTAAATATGAAATAATTCCTAAAATACATGATAAAAGAATTACTACTAGAGTATTGTAAAATCCTAGTAATAAAAAACTAAAAACAATCAAGATAGTATCTGCAGTACCAAATTTATTTAGAAGATTACAACTGATTAAAATAATTATGAAAAGAATGATTATGAGGAAATTAGCTTTTAGATTAGTAATTACGGTATGAAATCTAAAAATGAGCAATATTAATCCTCCATATTCAAGAGTAATTGAATCAACGCTCAATGTGTAATAATCTTCTAAAGAGATTAAAGTAAGCCAGACTACTAGTAATGATGTAAAAATTAAATTAGTATTCGCTATTATGATCGTATTAAAAATAAATATGACACCAATAGCTAATTCAATAACAGTACTACTTAAAGGAATTTTTTGCTTACAGAAATGACATTTTCCTTTTTGAAGTATAAAACCAATAATAGGTATCAATTGCCAATGCTGCAAAGTTTGTGAGCAGTTATCGCAGAAAGACCTAGGATATATAATGCTTATTCCTAATTTATATCGGTAAGCAACGCACGAAATAAATGAACCTAAGCAAGTTCCTAATATAAATAATAGAAAAAATATGTAAATCATAATAATTTCACCTCTTAATTATAAATTACGCTGAAAATAAATAAAATTAGCACAAAAAATATAAAAATTAAATTGACATTAGTGTATTAAGCGTGATATTCTATTAAAGGTGCTTTATGTGAACAGTTCTCTTGAGTTATCTCAAGATCGTGCTGGCTGTGAGCAGGTTAGCACATTTATTCTGACGTACATTGAGGCGTTATTTTTTTAAACTCAAAAAAGAAACTCCTGGATGTGTGTACTTAATTAATATTCTTAAAATAAGGAAGGAGGAAGCTTTAGAGATGCCTACAATTAACCAATTAATTCGTAAAGGTCGTAAATCTAAAGGTTCAAAATCTAATTCCCCAGCTTTAAACTTTGGGTACAATAGTTATAAGAAAGTACAAACAAACAACTCAGCTCCACAAAAACGTGGTGTTGCAACTCGTGTTGGTACAATGACACCTAAGAAGCCTAACTCAGCTTTACGTAAGTATGCTCGTGTTCGTTTATCTAACTTAATTGAAGTTACAGCTTATATTCCGGGTATCGGACACAACTTACAAGAACATAGTGTTGTTCTTATTCGTGGTGGTCGTGTAAAAGACTTACCTGGTGTTCGTTACCATATCGTTCGTGGTGCTTTAGATACAGCAGGTGTTGAAGGCCGTATGCAAAGCCGTTCTAAGTACGGTGCTAAGAAGCCTAAAAAATAATTTTAGTAACTAGTATTTGAGGAGGTTATTTTAAATGCCAAGAAAAGGTGCCGTTGCAAAACGCGAAGTGCTCCCAGATCCAATTTATAACTCAAAATTGGTTACTCGCTTAATCAACCGTTTGATGTTAGATGGTAAGCGTGGGACTGCATCAAAGATTTTATACCAAGCATTTGATATTATTAAGGAACAAACAGGAAATGAACCATTGGATGTTTTTGAAGAAGCAATGAAGAACATCATGCCTGTACTTGAAGTTAAGGCACGTCGTGTTGGTGGTTCTAACTACCAAGTTCCTATTGAAGTTCGTCCAGATCGTCGTACAACTTTAGGTTTACGTTGGTTAGTTCAATACTCACGTCTTCGTGGTGAACACACAATGTCCGAACGTTTAGCTAAAGAAATCATGGACGCAGCAAACAATACAGGTGCAGCTGTTAAGAAACGTGAAGATACACATAAGATGGCTGACGCTAACCGTGCATTCGCACATTATCGCTGGTAATTTTCACAAATGGCTGTTATATGGTTTGTTTAGTAAAGCCTATAATAGTCATTTTTTTGAAGGTTTACTTATTAATTCGATTAGTTATAATTTTTAATTTTGGAAGGAGAGAAATTCTCAATGGCAAACAAACGTGAATTCCCATTGGAAAAAACACGTAATATCGGTATTGTTGCTCATATCGACGCTGGTAAGACAACAACAACTGAACGTATCTTGTACTACACAGGTAAGATTCACAAAATTGGTGAAACACACGATGGTGCTTCCCAAATGGACTGGATGGAACAAGAACAAGAACGTGGTATTACAATTACATCTGCTGCTACAACAGCTCAATGGAAAGAAAACCGTATTAACATTATCGATACCCCAGGACACGTTGACTTTACAATCGAAGTAGAACGTTCATTACGTGTTCTTGATGGTGCGGTAGTTGTTTTAGATGCTCAATCTGGTGTAGAACCACAAACAGAAAATGTTTGGCGCCAAGCTACAACATACGGTGTTCCTCGTATCGTTTTTGTTAACAAGATGGATAAGATTGGTGCTAACTTTGATTACTCTGTAAGCACAATTAAAGACCGTTTACAAGCAAATCCATTGCCTGTTCAAATGCCTATCGGTGCTGAAGATAACTTCGAAGGTGTTATCGACTTAATCGAAATGAAGGCTGACTTGTATGATGAAGATGAATTAGGTTCAAAATGGGATACAGTTGATGTTCCAGATGAATACAAGGAAGATGCACAAGCTCGTCGTGATGAAATGATCGAAGCTTTAGCTGATGTTAATGAAGATATCATGAACAAGTATCTTGAAGGCGAAGAAATCAGCAACGATGAAATTCGTGCTGCAATTCGTCAAGCTACATTGAACTTAGATGTATTCCCTGTATTTGCAGGTTCTGCTTTCAAGAACAAAGGTGTTCAAATGATGTTAGATGGTGTTAATGATTATTTACCATCTCCATTAGATGTTAAGCCATACAAGGCTACAGATCCTGAAACAGGTGAAGAAATTGATTTGAAAGCTGACGACTCTGCTCCATTTGCAGGTTTAGCATTTAAGATTGCTACAGACCCATTCGTAGGTCGTTTGACATTCTTCCGTGTTTACCGTGGTACTCTTGAAGCTGGTTCATATGTATTGAACGCTACAAAGGGTAAACGTGAACGTGCAGGTCGTTTACTACAAATGCACTCTAACCACCGTAACGAAATTCCAGAAGTATTCTCTGGTGATATCGCTGCTGCTATTGGTTTTAAGAATACAACAACAGGTGACTCTTTAACTGATCCTAAGACACCATTGATTCTTGAATCTATGGAATTCCCAGAACCAGTTATCCAAGTTTCTGTTGAACCTAAATCAAAAGCAGACCAAGATAAGATGGACGTTGCTTTACAAAAACTTGCTGAAGAAGATCCAAGTTTCAAAGCTGAAACAAACCCTGAAACAGGTGAAACATTGATTGCCGGAATGGGTGAATTGCACTTAGATATTATCGTTGATCGTATGAAACGTGAATTTAACGTTGAAGCTACTGTTGGTGAACCTCAAGTTGCTTACCGTGAAACATTTACAAAACAAGTATCTGCACAAGGTAAGTTTGTTCGTCAATCTGGTGGTAAAGGTCAATACGGTGACGTTTGGATTGAATTTACACCAAATGAAGAAGGTAAAGGTTTCGAATTCGAAGATGCTATCGTTGGTGGTGTAGTTCCTCGTGAATACATTCCTTCAGTAGAACAAGGTTTGAAGGAAGCTATGCAAAACGGTGTATTAGCTGGTTACCCATTAATCGACGTTAAGGCTAAGTTATATGATGGTAGTTACCACGATGTTGACTCCAGTGAAGCTGCATTTAAGGTTGCTGCATCCTTAGCATTGCGTAACGCTGCTCCTAAGGGTGGTGCTGTAATTCTTGAACCAATTATGAAGGTTGAAATCATTGCACCAGAAGATAACTTGGGTGATGTTATGGGTCATGTTACAGCTCGTCGTGGACGTGTTGAAGGTATGGAAGCACGTGGTAACGCACAAGTTGTTAACGCATTTGTTCCATTGGCTGAAATGTTCGGTTACGCAACTGTATTACGTTCCGCAACACAAGGTCGTGGTACATTTACAATGACAATGGATCACTACGAACCAGTTCCAAAGAGCATCCAAGATGAAATTATTAAGAAAAATGGCGGTAACGCTGAATAATTCTTAGTAAATTAAGATAAAGAACTCAGACGAAGTCTGGGTTCTTTTTTTTTATATATAGGGTAAAATAAGATGTAGATATATTATAGAATGGAGGGATTTTCATGGATGAAAATATACTTAAATTAAAAAAATTAGTTTCAGAGAGTAGTAATATTGTCTTTTTTGGTGGAGCAGGAGTATCTACTGAAAGTGGAATTCCAGATTTTAGAAGTGAACAAGGGATTTATAATACAGTAAAGAATTTTGGTTATCCTCCTGAGCAAATTTTATCGCATTCATTTTTTATGAAAAATCCAGAAAAATTTTATGATTTTTATCGTTCTACTATGATATATGAAAGTGCTAAGCCTAATTTAGCACATTTAGGATTAGCTAAATTAGAGAAACAAGGTAAGTTAAAGGCTATCGTTACTCAAAACATAGATGGATTGCATCAATTAGCAGGAAGCAAGACTGTTTACGAATTGCATGGATCAATTCATAGAAATTATTGTATGAAATGTGGCAAATTTTACCCATTAAGTACAATTACAGAAAGTAAGGGTGTACCACAATGTAAAGAGTGTGGTGGTACAATCAAACCAGATGTTGTTTTATATGAAGAAGGATTAGATGAAGAAATTATCAATAATAGTATTAAAGCAATAAAAAAAGCTGACATGTTAATTGTAGGTGGAACTTCTCTAAATGTTTATCCAGCTGCAAGTTTTGTTAATTATTATGATGGGAATAAACTAATTTTAATAAATAAAAGTAAGACACCTTATGATAGATATGCAGATTTATTAATCCATGATAGTATAGGAAAAGTTTTTAATGAAATAATAGAGTAAAGTTGAGAGGTAGTAGAATGTACAATTTTGATAAGGTGGCAAAATTTCAAAATTCACTTAAGTGGCATGTTAATGATAGCGAATTACCAATGACACTTGGTGATATGGATTTTGAAGTAGCACCTGAAATAATTACTGAATTACACAAAAGAATAGAAAATAAGAATTTTGGATACGAATATATTCCGCACGAATATTATGCAAGTGTAGCTAAATGGTATAAAGAAATGCATAATTGTACCCTTGATATTTCCTGGATGTCTTTTTCTCAAGGAGTAGTAGCTACTTTATCAGCTATTATTACTAATTTAATGAATGAAGATAGTGTAATAACAGTTTTAACTCCAGGATTTGATAAATTTAAGAAAGTTGGAGAAGGAAAACAAAAAGTATTAGTAAGTGAACTTATTTACGATAAAGAAAAACGCGATTATGACATTAATTGGCTAGATTTAGAAGATAAATTAAAAAAGACTAATCTCTTTGTTCTTTGTAATCCACATAGTCCAGTTGGAAAAATATGGTCTCAAAAAGATTTAGAAAAGATACTAAAACTAAGTTTAAAGTATGATTTTAAAATTTTTAGTGATGAAATTCATGGAGAAATAACATTTGATAAGAAATATACTCCATTATTTAGTTTAGACGAAAAGTTATTAAAGAATACGATTATAGCAGTTTCACCAAGTAAAGCATTTAATATTGCTGGAATTCAAACCGCAACAATAATAACGCCAAATAAAGAGTTGAAAGAGCAAGTAGACAACGCAATAAAAAGTTTCCATCTTAATGAAGCTAATAGTTTAGCAGTTCCGGCAACAATTGCAGCATATACAGAAGGAAGAGTTTGGCTTGAAGAATTGAAAGATTATCTAAGAGAAAATCGAAATTTCATTGAACGTTTTTTAGAGCATAATGTTCCAGATGTGAAACCAAGTTTAAACGAAGCATCATACTTTCTTTGGTTGGATATATCATCATTAAATGTTGATGCACAAGAATTAACGGAATTTATTCGTAAAAAGACAGGGTTAATTTTAACTGCTGGAGATAAATTTGATGGAAATGGAAAACAATTCTTACGTATGAATATAGCAACTTCAACGGATTTAATTGAAGATGCATTGAGGAGATTGCAGCGAGCTATTGTACTATTTAAGCGGAAAGACGACGATTTAATGAACTTGATACTAAATAAATAATTAGGTTGTTACTTTAATAATTATTTAAGACATACTTCAAAAAAATATCAAGAATATTTATAGAAAACTTCAGTTGCGATAGCGCTTAACTTTGATACAATAGTATTATAAATCGTACACTATAATCTAAGTAGTGTACCTAAGGAGATAGAAAATGAAAATTTTAATTGTTGATGATGATAAAGATATTGTTGAATTATTAAGTATATATGTTGAAAATGAAGGATATGAAGTAGAAAAAGCATATAATGGTAAAGAAGCTTTGTCTAAGTTGAACATGAATCCTGACATTGCATTGATGATCTTAGATGTGATGATGCCACAAATGGATGGAATGGAAGTAATTCGTGAAGTAAGAAAAGAATCACAAATTCCAGTATTAATTTTATCTGCTAAAACGGATGACTTGGATAAAATTCAAGGTTTAGTACAAGGTGCGGATGATTATGTTACAAAGCCATTTAATCCTTTGGAAGTTATGGCACGTGTAAAATCATTATTGCGTAGAGCTGAACATAATGTTAAAAATAATGAACCAGATCAAATAGAAATTGGGCCACTCATTATAAAAAAAGATTCTCATGAGGTAAAAACATTAGAAGGTAAGGAAATCAAATTAACTGCACTAGAATTTGGAATCTTACATTTACTTGCTAGTCATCCTAATCGAGTTTTCTCAGCTGATGAAATCTTTGAAAGAGTTTGGCAACAAGAGTCTGTTGTGTCAGCTAAGACCGTAATGGTTCATGTTAGTCATTTGCGTGATAAGATTGAAGATGCAACTAATGGAGAACAAGTTATCCAAACTGTTTGGGGTGTTGGATATAAGATAGAGTCACACTAATTTAGTAAGCTAAAGGGGAAAAGAACTGTGAAATTTCACATAACTGGTCGAGAAAAGAGTGAGCTATTAGGCGAAGGTATTTTAACAATTATATTGTTAATTCTGTTAAATATGTCGCTTTATGTGATTTTGAATCAATTGTTAGTATCTAATCCTGATTTAGCTTCAGGAATATTCCTAATCAAAACTTCCTTAGATTTTAAGTATGCACATATTCAATTATGGAGTTGGGGTTGGATATTCATTATACTTATGGCGGTAGTTGATGTTATCGTAGTTTATTGGAGATTAGTTCGACGATATCATCAAATGCAATTGAGACATATCATTAATGAGCTCCACTATATTGCAGATGGTCACTTTAATCACCGTATTCCTTTTCAATTAAAGGGACAAATGCAAAGAGTAGTAGCAAGTGTCAATGCACTTGTTGATAGTACGATTAAAGCGATGGAAGATGAAAGAGAGATCGAACGCTCTAAAGATGAATTAATAACGAATGTCAGTCATGATATACGTACACCCCTGACATCTATTATTGGATATTTGGGTCTTATTGAAGATAAACAATATCGATCTGAAGAAGATATTTTAAAATATACGCATACAGCATATTTAAAATCTAAGCAGATGAAATCATTGGTGGATGACTTATTTGAATATACGAAAGTACGTCAAACTGATGCACCATTACAAATACAATCTCTAGAATTGAATGCGATGCTAGAACAAATAGGAGCTAGTTTTGAATTGGAAGCAAATAAAAAGGGTATGGAAATTAATACAATTTTACCCGACAGTCCAGTAAAAATTGAAGCTGATCCAGAAAAGCTTGCTCGAGTATTTAATAATTTAATCACGAATGCCTTGAAGTATGGTAGTGATGGTAAAAACATTTACTTGCAATTAACAAAAGTAGATGAAAAAGAAATAGAAATAAGAATTTCTAATGATGGAGAACCTATTCCAGAAAAATCATTGCGACAGGTATTTGATAGATTTTATCGAGTAGAAAGTTCACGTTCTAAAGAAACAGGTGGGACAGGACTGGGATTGGCAATAGCTCAAAGTATTATAGAATTACATCATGGATATATTTATGTAGAATCTAATAAAAATTTGACTAGTTTTATTATGAGATTACCTATTAAACATGATAATGTAGTAAAAAAATCTTAGCTTTAAATGGAAGTTAAGATTTTTTATTTTAATCATAAGTGTAAAGAATTTTGATATAATAAATTTGAATTTTAAAGTAGGGGGAATAAAGATGGCTGTAAAAATTGAAAACGAAAAATTATTTGTTACGATTAATGAACATGGTGCTGAATTAGCTAGTTTAATTAATAAAAGCAATGGTATAAACTATCTTTGGAGTGGCGATAGTAAATATTGGGGAAGAAAGTCTCCGGTACTATTTCCAATTGAGGGTGCACTAAAAGATGGAAAAATGTTTGTTGATGGAAAAGAATATCATATGGGGCAGCATGGATTTGCTAGAGATATGGATTTTGAAGTTAAAAAACTTACTAAGGAATCTGTATGTTTTGAATTAAAATCCAATACAGAGACACTAGAAAAATATCCTTATGAATTTATTTTCCGTTTAGTCTACGAACTAAAAGAAGAAACTTTAGTTGTAAGGTATGAAGTAGAAAATCCTAGTGATAGTGAAATGTTTTTTGGACTAGGAGCTCATCCAGCATTTAGTGTTCCTTTAGGTGAAGCTGCTTATGATGATTATTATCTTGAAATTACACCGGAAAAAACGCGAAAAGTTTTGACTTTAAAAGGTGGATTAGTTGATAACATTAATACTATTGATGGAGAATCCAGATTAGAAATTAGTCATGACGTATTTGCTAAGGATGCAATTATTTATGACTTGGGTGAAGAACCTACAAAATTTAGTTTGAAAAATACTAAAAATAATTACGGAGTAGAAGTTTTCACTCCAAATTCTAAGTTTGCAGGAATTTGGTCGTCTTATCCAGCTAAAGGACAATTTGTATGTATTGAACCTTGGTGGAGTTTAGCAGATACTGTATATACAGATGGTAATTTTAAAGAGAAATTTGCAACTAATAAATTAAATGGAAAAGAAAGTTTCGATGCGTATTTTGAAATTACAGTATTTTAAAATACTAATCATTCGATTTATAAGAATATAATTATTCATTTTATTATTAATAGCAATGAGCTATAATGTTTATTGGTTAATTTCAATAAATTATTTTATAAGTGAGAGGAAATGAATTTAATGAAAAAATCAATAAAACCAATAGTCTCATTGATCTTACTATATATAGGTTACATGCTTCTATTTGCTGATAGAACTGTAATGAATATCTCTATGGCATACATAGGAAAGGAATTTCAAATTAGTCCAGCCGCATTGGGTGCGACAGCTAGTGCCTTCTTTCTAGGATATACCTTAATGCAAATTCCAGGAGGTATAGTCACTGATATATTAGGTAGTAAAAAACGGTTATAATATCTTTGATACTATGGTCTTTATTAACTGCTTTTACAGGCTTAGCTACATCATTAATGACATTAGTTGTGATCAGATTTTTATTTGGTTTAGCTGAAGGTCCTTATCCATCAGCAGCTCTAAAGCAAATTTCTGAAGAGTATGATAAGAGTGATCGTTCACAAGCTACATCAGTTACAATTTCATCAAACTATGCTGGTGCAGCTATTGCTCCATTAATTATTGTTCCAATTATTGCTAGTCATGGTTGGAGAGTATCATTTTATTTCTTGGGAATTCTAGGCTTGATATTAGTTGGTCTATATTATTTAATTGAGCGACCAATTAAATCTAAGAAGGAAACAACAACTGCTAAAAAAATTAATTGGCGTGAAATCGATAAGAGAATATGGATCTTTGTAATAATAGGTTTAGTATTGAATGTTATTACAAAAGGTTTAGAGACCTGGATGCCAATATATTTCTTACAAGCTCAACATATTAATTTAAAGAACTTAGCATGGTTGGTTCCATTGCCAGTAATAGCTGGTGGTATTGCAGCATTTATTAGTGGCTTTGTAATGGTTCATATTTTCCGTAAACGTGAACGTTGGATGATCTTTATTTCTTCATTGCTAACACTAATATTTATGTTTGGGATGTATAAATCAACTACACTAGTATGGATTGTCATTTTTGAAATTTTAGTATATTTCACAAAATCTCTAGCATTTACAGGAATTTTTAGTTTTGTCGCTCAGATCTTAGATGAAAAGACTTATGGATCTTCAATTGGAGTTGTAAACTTCGGTGGTCAATTAGGTGGATTTATAGGGCCTTTATTGATCGGATGGTTAGTTCAATTGTCAGGCTCATATAGCGTTGCCTTTGTAGGTTTAGTAGTATGTGCTCTAATCGCAGCAATAACAAGTACATTTGTAAAAAATATTAAATAACAAAAAAATCATTGACTATCGGAAACGAGGTCAATGATTTTTTTAGAATGCTTATTTCTTGACTTAAAGTTAACTTTAAGGTGTATGATATTTTTATCATTATTGAGAGGTGAAATTTTAAATGAATCAACATCCAAATTATATTTTAAATCAAATTAATAGTCCTAAAGATGTAAAGAATTTAACAATTGATGATTTAAAAAAAGTAGCTACTGAAATTAGACAATTAGTTGTAGAAAAAGATGCCGCTATTGGTGGACATGTTGGCCCTAATTTGGGCATCGTTGAAACAACTATTGCTTTTCATTATGTATTTGACTCTCCTAAGGATAAGGTAGTGTGGGATATTTCACATCAATCATACCCTCATAAAATGTTAACTGGACGTAAAGAGGCATTTTTAGATCCAGATCATTATCGCGATGTTACAGGATATAGTAATCAAGATGAAAGTGAACATGATTACTTTAAAGTTGGTCACACTTCTACATCTATTGCATTGGCTACAGGAATGGCTAAAGCAAGAGATATGAAGGATGAAAATGGAAATATTGTGGCTGTTATTGGTGATGGCTCTATGAGTGGTGGTTTAGCTTTAGAAGGGCTAAATAATGCTGCTAAGCTTAAATCTAACTTAATAATTATCTTCAATGATAATCAAATGTCCATTGATGATGTAAATGGTGGTATGTATAAGATGTTCGCCGAATTACGTGAAACAAATGGACAAAGTTCTAATAACCTCTTTAAGGCTATGGGCTTGGATTATCGTTATGTTGATAATGGAAATGATTTAGAAACAATGATTTCTGTTTTAGAAGAAGTAAAAGATATTGACCATCCTATTGTTGTTCATATCAACACTTTGAAGGGTGAAGGATATCAACCAGCAATAGAAAGAAAACGTGAATTCCATTGGCATGTACCATTTAATGTTGAAGATGGTTCAACTAAAAATGTGGCAACAGGGGAATCATATAATAAATTAATTCTTGATGAGTTAGGTAGACAAATTGATGATGGTAAACCAATTATGGCTATTAATGCTGCAATACCAGGTGCATTTGACTTAGTACCATTTAAGGAAAAATATCCTGATAATTATGATGATGTTGATATTGCTGAACAATATTCTATCACATATGCAACAGGATTAGCTGCTAATGGCGCAAGACCAGTAGTCTTCCATAATAGTACATTCCTTCAAAGAGCATACGATCAATTAGAACATGACATGGCATTAAATGGTTATCCAGTTGTTATGCTCGTAAAAGGTGGGCACATTACTGAAAACTCCAATACACACCAAGGAATTTTTGATATAGGTATGATTTCTAGCATTCCTAATTTGGAATATTTAGCTCCAACTAATGCAGAAGAATTAATTTCGATGTTGCGTTGGGCATTAACACAAACTGATAAACCGGTTGTTATTCGTGAACCAATTACTGAAGTACGACATGGAGAAGCAGATGATGATTATACAGAGATAAATTATCGTGTAGCAAACCAAGGAGAAAAAGTAGCAATCTTAGGATTAGGTGCATTCTATAAATTAGGTGAAGATGTTCAAAGAAAGTTGAAAGAAGATTTGAATATTGATGCTACATTGATTAATCCGATTTCTGCTACAACATTAGATGTTGAAACTTTAAATAATCTAAAGAAGGATCATGAATTAGTTGTAACACTTGAAGATGCAAGCATGGTTGGTGGCTTTGGAGAAAAGGTAGATCACTTCTATGCTAATTCTGAAATGAAAGTTTTAAACTTTGGTGCTCAAAAGGAATTAACTGATATGGTTCCAGTTGAAGAATTGTATGATCGATATCATTTAAATCCTGAACAAATTGTAGATGATATAAAAAGAGTTATAGATTAATTGTGAAAATAGATCTCTATATAGAGGTCTATTTTTATTGCAATTATAATTTCAAAATGATATTATGACAATGTGTCATGTGACAAGTTGTCACAATAAATATGAAGGGATTGAAAAAAATGCCAGTAATAGAATTAAAAAATGTTACTAAGACATATAAGATGGCTGGTGGAGGAACCTTTGAAGCTTTGCGAGGAATTAGTGCAAGTTTTGAAGCTGGAGAACTGGTAGCAATCGTTGGTGAATCAGGGTCAGGTAAATCTACCTTAATGAATGCAATTGGTGGATTAGATTCTGATTTTGGCGGAGAAATTATTTATGAAGGAAAGAATTTACGTAATTTTTCAACTCAAGAATTAGTTGACTATCATAAAAAGAGTATAGGATTTATTTTTCAGAACTTTAATTTGATCTCACATTTAAATCTAATAGATAATGTTTCAATGGCGATGACATTATCAAATGTAAGTGAAGATTTCAGGAAAAAACGTGCAAAAGAATTATTACGTAAAGTAGGATTAGAAAAACATATGTATAAAAAACCAGATCAGATTTCTGGTGGACAAAAACAGCGTGTAGCTATTGCGCGTGCATTGGTTAATGATCCTGATGTAATTATTGCTGATGAACCTACAGGAGCTTTGGATGCGGAAACGACAGATACCATTCTCGATATGATTAGGGGAATTGCAGAAGAAGGTAAATTAGTTTTGATGGTAACCCATTCTGACAAGGTAGCCTCTCATTGTAGTCGAGTTTTGAGAATAGATAATGGTGAGTTAATTTCAGATGAGCATCAATTGGACTTGGAATACACAGAAAATACTCGTGAAGATATTAAAGTAAAGAATATGAGTATGTGGAAAGCAATTAAGCTAGCATTTCTAAATATGAAAGCCAAGTTAGGAAGAAATTTACTAGTAGCACTTGGGTCTAGTATAGGGATCATGTCAGTAGTATTGATGTTAGCCTTAGGTAAAGGTGTAACAAGCTATGTAAGTAGTACTATGAAGTCATATACTAACCCTAATATTACTGAAGTTCATAAGAAGAGTAGTACTCAACAAACGACAAAAAATCCACAAAATATGAGTCGTGAAGAGATAGCTAAGCAACAGCAAGAGAATATGGCTGCCTTAACGGGGTCAGGAACTAATACAGGTTTTACAAAAAAGGATATAGAAAAGTTAAGTAAGATAAAACATGTAGATAGATATCAAAAAGGTTATAGTTCATTTTCACTAGGAACTAATACAGTTAAATATAATAATAAGCAAGCTAGTTTAATGATGTTGCAGACAATGTCTGATAGTATTTCTAAGTCGAGCATTGTGGAAGGAAAAGCTCCTAAGAATAATCATGAAATAATGTTAGATAGAGCTACTGCGGATTTACTAGGAAAGAATATTTTAGACAAAGAAGTTACTTTGACTTTGAAGATAGGTGAAAAGACAATTACACAAAACTTTAAAGTAACAGGTTTATATGAATCACAAAGTCAAAGTTCAAGCACAGTTTTCTTTACTTATGCAGGTTTACAAGATCTATATAAGACAAACCAAGAAAAATTATTGCCAAATGTAGTATATCTACATACAGCTAACAAAGACAACACTAAGATGATTAAGGACAAAGTAAAAGATCTTGGTTATACAGGTTCAATGCAAGAACAAATGACGGAAATGTTTACGAAAATGTTGAATATTATTACTTGGGTATTAACTGCTATCGCTGCTGTTTCATTAGTGGTTTCAGCAATTATGATATTGGTAGTTTTAAATATTTCTGTAGTTGAACGTACAAAAGAAATAGGTGTACTTAAAGCTCTAGGTGCTAGAAGAAAAGATATTAGAAGAATATTTGCTTCTGAGGCATTTTTAATTGGAATTACATCAGGAGCAATTGGCGTAGTTGTAACTTATGTTCTAGGTTTCTTCATTAATAACTTTACGAAAGCGGCTTTCGAAGTAAATGTTGTTTCCATGACTACTAAATATGCAATAGCTGGAATAGTTATTAGTGTTGTTATCAGTATGATTGCCGGAATTTTACCATCCAATAGAGCATCTAAGCTAGATCCAGTAGAAGCTTTACGCAAGGAATAGGGGAGATTTTATGCCAAAAGAAACATTTTTTGGAATTGATAAAGAAAAGCAGAATCGCATAATTCAAGCGGCAATTAAGGTATTCTCGAGTCATAACTATAACGATTCTTCAATTAATGAAGTTATAAAATTAGCCAAAATCCCTCGGGGAAGTTTTTATCAATATTTTGAAGATAAAAGAGATCTATATCTCTATATTACTCAAAAAATTATGCAAAACTTTAGAGATGACTTTTTTAAAGAATTAGATGAACAAAATGGAGATATTTTTGCGACTGTAAAAATAGTCTTTCCAAAACAGATTCATGAAGTACTAGGAGGAGAATATTCTAATTTTTATTACTATCTATTACAAGCAAGTTTTATGAAGGATTTTAGACAAAAGGAAGTTAAATCCAAGGATAATAGTAAGCATGGTTGGAATGTGAAACAAGATTTTGATGTTATATATAAAATGATAGATAAAGAAAAATTAAAAATAAAAAGTCGAAGTGACTTTGATATGTTTATCAGAATTTTAATTACCCCATTTATCATAGTAATAACCGATACATTCTTGCAAATGAAGCATGAATCAGACATTCCTAAAATAGATATTGAAGAAAAAAAGCAAGAATATTTACACAAATTAGAATTTATTGAGTATGGTTTTTCTAAATAATAAATAGAAAAGAGGAACAAAATGGTAAAGTTGATGCGACGAAATTTAGATTGGTGGGCAGTTATTACTGCTACTATCTTTTTAGGATTTCAAGTGGTTTGTGATTTAAGCTTACCTAATTTGACATCTAACTTAATAAATAACGGAGTAGCTAAAGGAAATGTAGGATATATTTGGCAAATAGGTCTTCAAATGCTGGGCCTGACTTTAGTCGGTATTTTTGCAGCAGCAGGAAATGTATATTTTGCTTCTACTCAAGCACAAAAAATGGGTGCCAGATTGAGAGGAAAGATATTTAAAAAAGTTTTATCCTTTGGAAATTATGAAATGGATAAATTTGGTTCTTCATCGTTAATTACTAGGACAACGAATGATGTTATGTAAATTCAAAACGTTACAATAATGATGTTGAGAATGATGATTATGGCTCCTTTAATGCTAATAGGGGCAAGTGTAATGGCATATTTTAATGAAAAACGTCTAACTAGCATATTCTTAGTATCTATTCCAATATTACTAATCGCTATTGGATGTGCTATGTATTTTGCAGTGCCATTATTTCAAAAATTACAAAAACAAATCGATAGAATTAATTTAATCTTTCGTGAAGGATTAACTGGTGTAAGAGTAATTAGAGCTTTTAGACAAGATAAGTTTGAACAGGAAAGATTTGATAGAGCTAATAAAGATTATACAGAAACAGGGATTAAAGTTTTCAGCATTGTTTCCTTAATGTTTCCTATTATGACCTTAGTTTTGAATGTAACAAATATGGGAATTATTTGGTTTGGAGCTAAGTTAATAGCTAACCATGAAATGCAAGTAGGTAATTTAGTAGCTTTCATGACTTATGCCTCAATGATTTTATTTAGCTTTATGATGCTATCAATGATTTTTGTATTGGTACCAAGAGCGGAAGCAGCTGCTAAACGTATTAATGCTGTTTTAGAGATAGAAAATTCAATTAATGACGTAGAGTCAGAAATAGGTAGTGACAGTGATAAACTACAAGCAAGTCTAGAATTTAAGAATGTATCATTTAGATATCGTGGTGCAGAAGATTTAGCATTGGATAATTTATCTGTAGATGTAAAGGCTGGAGAAACATTGGCTATTATTGGTGGGACAGGATCTGGTAAATCTACATTAATTAATCTTATTCCTCGACTATACGATGTAAATTCAGGAGAAGTATTGGTTGATGGAAATGATGTCCGAAAATATAGCTTACATGATTTGCATGACAAGGTAGCGTTCGTTCAACAAAAAGCAGTACTTTTTAAAGGAACTATTCGTTCGAACTTACTAATTGGAAATCCTGAAGCAACTGAAGAAGACATGTGGAAAGCTCTAGAAATAGCTCAAGCTAAAGATTTCATTTCAGACTTACCAGATGGATTAGATGCTGTTGTTGAACAAGGCGGGGATATTTTTTCTGGTGGTCAAAAGCAGAGATTAGCAATTGCACGTGCAATTATCAAACCTGCTTCAATTTATGTATTTGACGATTCTTTTTCTGCATTAGACTTTAAAACAGATGCTAAATTACGTTTAGCACTACGTCAAGATGAGAGAATTAGCAAAGCAATTATAGTTATTGTAGCTCAAAGAATTTCAACAGTTACTGGTGCAGATCATATTGTTGTTTTAGATGAAGGAAAGGTAGTAGGACAAGGCACACATAAGGAATTGCTAGCTGATAATACTACTTACCAAGAAATTGTTGAATCACAGATGAAAGGAGCTGCAATCTAATGCAAGGACATGGCGGTAGAATGAAAGGACCAAAAGCGGAAGGTGCAAAGGATTTTTGGGGAACCGTAAAACGCTTAGTAGGATTTATGGGGCCTTGGAAATGGGCTTTTGTATTAGTATTTATATTTGCGATTGGGTCTGTAATCTTTCAAATTATAACTCCTAAGATCTTAGGTGGAGCGACGACTGAAATCTATATTGGAATAAAAAAAGGCTTAGCAAGTGGACAAAGTATCGGAAAATATCCAATTGATTTTGCAGCCATTAAACGAATTTTAATGACGGTAGCAGTTTTATACCTAGCTTCAGCAGCTTTATCTTTTATACAGCAGCTAATGATGGCTAATATTTCTCAGAAGGTAGTTTATCGACTTAGAAAGGCAATGAAATCTAAGATGCAGTATCTGCCAGTTTCATACTACGATACTCATTCTAATGGAGATATCATGTCTAGAGCTGTTAATGATATGGATAACATAGCGGGAACTTTGCAACAAAATTTGGCCCAACTTGTAACAAGTACAGTAACATTTGTAGGGGCCTTCTTCATGATGCTATCTATTAGTTGGAAACTAACTTTAATTGCTTGTATTACAATTCCGCTAGGCTTAATCGTTGTTTCATTGGTAGCTCCCCGTTCACAAAAATATTTTGTTGCACAACAAAAGAGTTTAGAATTGTTAAATAATTATGTAGAAGAAAATTATGCCGGACACACAGTTGTTAAAACTTTTAATAAAGAAAAAAGTACAATTGAAGAATTTGAAACTGAAAATGAAAGATATTATAAAAGTTCATGGAAGGCTCAATTTATTTCTGGTTTGATAATGCCATTGATGAATATGGTAAAAAATATTGGTTATGTTTTTGTTGCAATAGTAGGTGGAATACAAGTCGCTAATGGAACTGTTACATTAGGAAATGTGCAAGCATTTTTGCAATATGTAAACCAATTTACTCAACCAATTACACAAATTGCTAATATAGCCAACACGATTCAGGCAACAGTAGCTTCTGCAGAACGAATCTTTGAAATTTTAGATGAAGCTGAAATGGACACTAATCTAAAAGATAACAATGATAATAGTCAAAATAAGTATAAAATTAGTTTTAATCATGTGAACTTTGGATATACTTCTGATAAACAATTGATGAAAGATTTTAACTTGAATGTTAGTCCAGGTGAAAAAGTAGCAATTGTTGGTCCTACAGGTGCAGGAAAGACAACATTAATTAATTTACTGGAACGTTTCTATGATATCAATGGTGGCAGCATTAAGCTTGACGGACGTGATACTAGAAGTATGTCGAGAGAAGAAATTAGATCTCATTTTTCAATGGTATTACAAGATACTTGGTTATTTACTGGTACAATTTATGACAATATAAAATATGGAAATGAGCAAGCTACGGAAGAAGAAATTATTGCAGCAGCTAGGGCAGCTCATGTTGATACGTTTGTTAGACAGTTACCAGACGGATATCAAACTATCCTAAATGAAGAAGCATCTAATATATCACAAGGACAAAGACAATTGATAACAATAGCTAGAGCATTTTTAGCTAATCCTGAAATTTTGATTTTAGATGAAGCAACTAGTTCTGTTGATACGCGTACGGAAATTCTAATTCAACAAGCAATGGAAAAATTGTTAGCTGGAAGAACAAGTTTTGTAGTTGCACATAGACTTTCAACAATTAGAGATGCAGATAATATTATTGTAATGAATCATGGATCTATTGTAGAAACAGGAAATCATGATACCTTAATGGAAAAAGATGGTTTTTATGCAGACCTATATAATAGTCAATTTGCGAGATAATAAAAAAGATGGGCGAACCGCTCATCTTTTTTGTTTGCAATCGTAATAAGATTAATTAATCGCGCAAGCTTTTAGCATCAGCGTCGATCTTAGCAAAGCCAGAACCATGTGATGACTTGTTAGGATTCTTAGCACGGGCTTCCATAGCCTTACGAGCCATAGCTTTACGTTCTTCCTTACTCAACTTTTGAGCCATACTTGTCGCCTCTTTTCACGATAGCTAAGTTAGTGTAATATATTATATATCTAACTACACGTTCATTATAGTTTTTATAATAAGTAAATTCAAGAATAATCAGAGGTAAATTATGTTTGAAGTAAAAAATTCTAATAAGTTAGATTCACAAGTTTATCGAGATAGTTTAATTATTAGAGAAGATGTTTTTGTTAAGGAACAAGGTGTTCCTATCGAAATAGAAATTGAAGGTGAAGAAGGTCCAAAGTATTACTGTGGATATGTAGATGGTAATTTTGTGACTTGTGCGAGAGTGAAAATAGAAGATGGTGGAGTTTGGCATATTCAAAGAGTAGCGACCTTAAAAGATAGTCGTGGAAAAGGATATAGTTCAAGTTTACTTCGTAGTATTGAGGAAGATGCGAGAAAAGCAAAGGTGCCATATTTAACATTAGGTGCTCAGGATACAGCGCAAGCTTTTTATAAAAAACTGGGATATGAGGTTGTAGGTGAAGGATTTCTAGATGCAGAAATGCCACATCATCGAATGGATAAGAAGCTAGTTTAAATTTGATTTTTAGTCTAATATAGGTTAGTATAAAGTAGATGCGATGAGTCGAGAAGAATCAGACAACATTTTGTTGTTTCGCTGCGGCGACTAGTGATTATTTTCATTAAGGCAGAGTACAGATGTTACCGGATTGTAACGTACTTGCTTGATGTAGATGTGAACTGCATCAACTTATTCATATGAATACTGCCGCATAAGTCAGAGAAAGTAATTCTCTGGCTTTTTTTGTATAATCGAGCGTTTGGGGTGATTATTGTGAGTGAAACAATAGAAAATTATATTTATTGCCGTGTTATTTTTGAAGAAAATGGAAAAAGCTATTACTATCTAACAGATGATGAAGAAATAAAGCCTTTAGATTTAGTAGTTGTGCCGGTTGGTATTGATGGGCATGAAAAAATAGCACAGGTGATAAAAGTAGAAAAATATACTATACACACTGTTCCATATCCTTTAGATAAAATAAAAAAGATTATTCGTAAATGTAAATTAACAGATTTTAGAAAATTAGAAAATAAATTAGCTGAAGATAAGTTAAAGCGTGAATCAATAGATGATGAAGAGTTATCAATTGATTTATTGAACTTAGGAGTACAAGCTTATCGTCGAGGAGATTATGAAATAGCTAAAGAATATTATGAGGATGCGGCACAACTAGGAAATAGTCAGGCAGCCTGTAATTTAGGTTATATTTATGCTTATGGAAGAACTGGTGTAAAAGATAGTGAAAGAGCATTTTATTATTTTGTCCAAGCATCATTAGATGGGAATAGTAATGGTAGTTATAAAGTAGGCGATGCATATTTTTATGGTGATTTTGTAGAAAAAAATAAATTACTAGCATTTAAATATTATCAAATATCAGAAGAACAATTAGGGCCAGAAGATCTTGATATTCGTTCGGATATTTATTATAGATTGGCACTCTGTTACCACCAAGGCGCAGGGGTTGTTCCTGATGATATGGGTGCCTTAACTTATATTAATTTGGCTCAAACAAGTGCTTATTATGATAGGTTAATTGGAAAGTATAATTATGAAGAGTTAAAAAGAAAAATTGAAAATTTGCGTGAAAAAATTCTATTAAATTTAAATCATGTAGATAATAAAACAAAGATTAGATTATTGAAAGCAGACATAACAAAAGTTGATAATGTTGATGCAATTGTTAATGCTGCTAATACTAGTTTATTAGGTGGTGGAGGTGTTGACGGTGCTATTCATCGCGTAGCCGGGCCATTATTATTAAAAGAATGTCGCCAACTAAATGGTTGTGAAGTTGGACAAGCTAAAATTACATCAGGATATAATTTACCTGTGGAATATGTTATTCATACCGTTGGGCCTATTTGGAAAGGTGGTAATGCTGATGAATCCCAACTCCTAGCCGCTTGTTATAGAAATAGTCTACATTTAGCCCAAAAATGCAATATTAGAAAAATTGCATTTCCAGCTATTTCAACAGGAATTTATGGATATCCAGTTGTTGAGGCTACTAAAATTGCATTTCAAGTTGTTAAAGAATATGTCCAAGATAATCCTGGAGACTTTGATTTAGTAGAATTTGTTTTGTTTGATGATAGTACTTATAATGTTTATCTGAAAGAAACAGGAAGTAATTTGATAGAATTGTAATATTTTTGTAAAAAAAGTACTAAGCTTAGTTAAAATTATTTGATGGGAATATATTTTTTGTTAAAATAATAGTTAAATAATATGATATGGAGGAATTTAAATGGGCATAATAATCGTAATAGCATTGATTGTAATTGTTGTTGCTGTATATATATCAATGTACAACGGATTACAACGTGCAAAAGTAAATACTGATGAATCGTGGAGTCAAATTGATGTTCAATTGAAGAGAAGAAATGATTTGATTCCTAATCTTGTAGAAACTACAAAAGGATATGCAAAACATGAAAGAGAAACATTGTCCAAAGTTGTAGAATTGAGAAATCAAATGGTGGCACTGCCAGCAGATGTTGATCCACAAAAGAAAATGGAATTATCTAATCAGTTGACAGACTCTTTAAAATCTATTTTTGCTTTAGCTGAAAATTATCCAGATTTAAAAGCTAGTCAAAACTTCACTCAATTACAAGAAGAGTTAACAAATACTGAAAATAAAATTGCTTATTCACGACAATTATTTAATAGTAGTGCAGCTGTATATAATCAAAAGTTGCTTACTTTCCCTTCTAATGTAGTTGCGAAGATGCATCATTTTACAAAAGTAAATTACTTGGAAATTCCTGCTGAAGAAAAGGAAGCACCAAAGGTATCTTTTTAAGAGGTAGTTAAATGTTATATCAACAGATAGCAAAAAACAAACGCAAAACTGTTCTAGTAATGGCTGGCTTTGTATTTTTAGCCGGACTAATAGGAGCAGCGATTGGATACGCCTTTATGGGAAGTGCTCAAACGGGGATTATTATTGCAGTTGTTGTCGGCATAGTTTATATGTTCGTGATTTTAGGTCAATCAACAGATGTAGTAATGAGTATGAATAATGCTCAGGAAATAACCGAGCAGCAAGCCCCTGAATTATGGCATATTGTAGAAGATATGGCGATGGTTGGCAAAGTACCAATGCCTAGGGTGTTTATCATTGACGATCCTAGTCCTAATGCTTTTGCTACCGGGCCTGATCCTGAACATGCGGCAGTAGCGGCAACAACTGGGATTCTACAAAGACTTAATCGTGAGGAATTAGAAGGTGTAATGGCACATGAAGTTTCTCATATTAGAAATTATGATATTAGATTACAAACATATGCTTTGGCTCTTGCCTCTGTAATTTCATTCTTAGCAAACATGGGAATGAACGCGATGTGGTGGGGTGGAGGTAGACGCGATGATAGAGATAATGGTAATGCTGGTCAAGTTATAATGCTATTATTATCAGTTTTAGCAATTATCTTAGGACCGTTAGCGGCATCTATGGCTCAAATGGCACTATCAAGAAATAGAGAATATTTAGCTGATGCATCGGCTGTTGAACTTACTAGAAATCCTCAAGGTTTGATAAATGCTTTAAGAAAAATTTCTATGAGTGAACCAATGCAAAATGCAGATCCAAGTAGTGCTTCGATGTATATCGCTAATCCGTTTAAAGATGGCTCATGGACACATCTTTTTGACACACATCCACCAATTGAAAAGCGAATTGATAGACTAGAACATATGTAAAAATAGTTAAGTGCAGTAGTTCAATTGTGAGCTACTGTATTTTTTTGTAAAAAAAATACCAGTCAATAAAAGACTGGTACATTATCATATTCAATTAATCATAAGAGCCACTTACCGGGCTTGAACCGGTGACCCCCACCTTACCATGGTGATGCTCTACCTACTGAGCTAAAGTGGCATCAGACTTACCAAAATAGTATATTATATTATACTATTTTTGGCAAGCATAATTTGTTACAGTAAAGATTATAAAGTAACGGTTGACTTAGTAGTGTATAAATCAGATGGAATACTCATAATTAAAGATGATGGCTTTCCACATGAAATTAAAGTTAGTCTGTGCATCGCACGAGAACAAATTGTGTATAAAATTCCAGTATCATTTATTCCAGAATAATTATCATGTGAAATATCATAAGCTATAACATCATCAAATTCCAATCCTTTAGCAAGATAAATTGGTAAAATAACGATACCCTTAGGCAATGAACGATCTTTATCTTCTAGTAAAGTGACAGAATCGAAACTTTTACGAAGTTTTTGATATAAGAAGTCACTTTCAGCTTGGTTTTTAGTTATTAAAGCAACTGGAGAACTTAAATCACGTTGCTTTAATTCAAGTTTCAATGCATGTAATCCATTTTCTTTAGAAGCGATAATTAATTCAGGCTTTTTACCTTGGCGTGTAAAAGCTTGAATTTCATTGCCATCTGGTAATAAAGCTTTCATAAAATTAGTTATTTGTTGTGTTGAACGATAACTTTTATTTAACTTGATGATGCGTGATTTTTTGACATTGAGATGTTTGTTAAAGTAATCTAGTAATTCTTGTGGTGTTCTAAATTCGTTGAACAATGCTTGTTCACTATCACCTAAAAGAGTGAGTTTAGCATTAGGGAAAATATACTTTAAATACATTAATTGTGGTAATGTGTAATCTTGCATCTCATCAATAAATAGATGTGCAATAGCTTGATTACGTCCACTACCTGTTAGTAAATCACGTAAATATAACAGAGGAGCAGCATCGACTAAATCTATTTTATGAAACTCCAAATTTTGATTAAAAAGGTCAACAGCTTCTGGTAATTTATTGGCTAAAAAATCAGAATATTGAGCATAGTAGTCAATAAAATAATTGTTATATAAAGCGTCATATACGGGGGCAAAGCGTTTTTTTACGATTTTTCTACCAATGTAAAATTCTTCATCATCAATTGCTTGAAAGGCATGACGTCTTTTAGTACCAAGTAAATCATAGTATTCTTCATCTGATAAGTTTTCGATTTCACTACGAACCCAATCAGCTTGAGCATTTTCTTTAATTTTTCTGTTTAATTGTTTAATAAGTAAGTTTTTAGTTTCAGCAAATTTTTGACTAGGTTTCATAGCCTGTGGAAGTTGGGAATAGATATCATGAATTTCATTATGACTAAAGAAAATCTCGGAATCTAGCATAATGTCAGTAAATCTTAGTTGGGATGAGCTAACATTTTGGACATATTCTTCAACTGTATGCATAAATTGTGGATCTTCCTTAATACTTTCAATTGAATTTGTTTTTTTAGAAGAAGTGATCTTCTTTTCATATTTATCAAAGAGACTTTCAACTTGTAATCCCTCAAAACGATTATTAAGAAATTCTGCCAAAGTAATTTGGCGCATGTTTTTCTCACCTAAACTAGGCAACACTTCAGAAATATAGTGACTGAATAAAAGATTAGGTGAGAAAAGCACAATTTGTTCAGCGTTAAGTTTGTCACGACTATGATATAAAAGAAAAGCAATTCTTTGCAAGATAGCAGAAGTTTTTCCAGAACCCGCAACTCCTTGAACTAGAAGCAAGTCATGTTTAACATCGCGGATAATATCATTTTGTTCAGCCTGAATAGTAGCAACGATATTACGCATGTATTCGTCAGAATGTTCTCCCAAAACACTCTGTAAAATTTCATCACCAATTGTTTCATTAGTATCAAACATATTAGTAATGACACCTTTTTTTATAGTAAATTGACGTTTCTTTTTTAATTCAGCAAATTGTTCTCCCATAGGTGTTTCATAGGATACAGGGCCAAGTGTACCATTGTAGTAAATAGAAGAAATAGGGGCACGCCAATCATAGATGAGAAAATCTTGATCTTCATCTACTAATGAAGATGTTCCGATATAAAGAGTTTCGGAATCTTCTTCTCCGTTCTCATGAATATCAATTCTACCGAAGTAAGCAGAATCTTGTAGAATTTTTAGAGTGGATAATTGTTTCTTTAAAATTGTTTCGTTTTCAATCGTTTTTGCAACCAAGTTCTTTTGCTGTTGAATTTCGGCGTTTGTTTCCATCTGATCATCAACTTCATATGTATTGACTCTAGCATTTTGAACATAATTTCTTTCAACCGAAGTAGTTTCCTTGTGAGCTTTATCATATTCAATTTGAGTAGCATCTAATTGCTTTTGAATTTCATTCATTACATCATCTACTCTTTTTTGTTCCAGAGCTTTTTCATTATCCAATTTTAATCACACCTTTTACTAAAGAATAATGCACATTATCTTAACATGTAGATAAGATTAGTAGCAAGTATTTGCCACCTAAAGAAAAAAGTTCAAATTGAATTAATCAATTTAAACTCTTTTTAAAATTTATCCTTAATTTCATCGTCATCAATTGAACTCGGATCAGGAATAAAAGCAACATCAGTATCCATAATTCCAAATCTATGATGCATAATTCTTTCAATATTTTCTGCAATACGATAACTATCTAAAACGGACATTTTAGCATCAACCATAACAACAATATCCAAACTAACAATATTGCCATTATAGTGCGCCTTCAGTTCAGAAAGATGAGCTACACCTGGAACGCTTAAAACAACATTTCGATATTCTTCTTCAACTTCCGGATCAAAATAATCTACTAAATTAAGACTGCTATCCATGAAGATTTTAAACCCAGAATATAAAATGAATAAACCAACTAAAATACTAGTAGCACCACCAAGCCAGGTGATCTTAAATATTAAAGCACCGGAAATAGAGATTAGAGTACCAATACTAGTAAAAGCATCGCTTAAACTATCTTGAGCAGAAGCACTTAAAGCTGCATTTTGCAATTTTCTACCAGCTCTGCGATTAAGATACCAAACAATTAACATGATTACAGTAGCGATACCAGCCCCAACAAGAGCAATTGGTTCAGGAATGACACGTTTATCTGGTTTCCAAAGATTAATGATACCAGTGGAGATAACACTGATGGCAATCCCAATCATAACAACTCCAGTTACAAGGGTAAAGACTGTTTCATATCGGAAACGTGTAAATTGAACTCTTTGATCATTTCCTCTTTGCGACATATTCAATTTAGGCAAGGGAGCCATTCCAGCAATGTCATCGTCATCAATGTCTCTAGCAATGTGAATTCCTATCATTAATAACATTGTAGATACGATTCCAGAAATATTATTAAAAGCATCAGCACGTAAAGTTTGAGAGTTACTAATTTCAGCTAAAAAATATTCAATGATAGAAATTGAAAGATATGCTAAAACATTCAGAATTAAATGACGCCAGGCAGCATTTAAACTGTGTAGTTGTTTTAGTTGTTCTCTTTCCCAATCTTCAAATTCTTCTTGTAAATGTTTCTTAATTTTACTCATGTATATCTTCCCTCGATTAAGAAAAGTAAATATATTTCTATTATAAAGCATTTTCATTTTACTGTTAATAATCCTTTACTTTAGTTGAATAGTAAATTAGAATGGAAGAGTAATCTTCGTTGAACAAGTAGAGTAGACGAGCAATGACAGAGAGCTTAGGTAGCTGAAAATAAGCAAGTAAATCGAAGTGGAGCTTGGGAGAAGAAAATAAATTTGATATTTAATTAAGTGGCATTTTATGCAAATTAGGTGGTACCACGGCTTTGTTCGTCCTATTCATATTTATGAGTAGGACTTTTTTATTAAGGAGGATTTTTATGGCAAAAGAAATTATTTTAACAGGTGATAGACCTACTGGAAAATTACATGTGGGACATTATATTGGTTCATTGAAAAAACGTGTTTCTATGCAAAATTCAGGAAAGTATGATTCATACATTATGATTGCTGATCAACAAGCTTTGACTGACAATGCACGTGATCCTGAAAAAATAAAAAATTCATTAATACAAGTAGCATTAGACTATTTGGCAGTAGGACTAGATCCTAAAAAATCAACAATCTTTGTGCAATCACAAATTCCAGCATTAGCAGAATTGAATTTGTATTACTTAAACTTAGTAACTGTTTCACGTCTTGAACGTAATCCAACTGTAAAAGCTGAAATTCAACAAAAACATTTTGAACGCTCAATTCCAGCTGGATTTTTCACTTACCCTGTTAGCCAAGCTGCTGATATTACAGCTTTTAAGGCTAATTTAGTTCCAGTTGGTGATGATCAAGAACCTATGTTGGAACAAACTCGTGAAATTGTAAGAACCTTCAATTCAATTTATGGCGAAGTATTAGTTGAACCTCAAGGTGTATTTGCACCTAAGGGATCTGGACGTTTACCAGGTTTAGATGGAAATGCAAAGATGAGTAAATCTTTAAATAATGCTATTTACTTATCTGATGATGCTGATACATTACGTAAAAAAGTAATGTCAATGTACACAGATCCTAACCATATTCACGTAGAAGATCCAGGAAAAGTAGAAGGTAATATGGTCTTCACATATCTTGATATTTTTGATAAAGACAAAGACAAGGTTGCAGAATTAAAAGAACAATATCGTGCTGGTGGATTAGGTGACGTTAAGATTAAGCGTTACTTGAATGAAGTCTTAGAAGCTGAATTAGGACCTATCAGTGCTAGACGTGAAGAATTTGCAAAAGATATTCCAGCTGTATATGCAATGCTTAAGGAAGGTAGCGAAAAAGCAAACGAAGTCGCTAATAAAACTTTAGAAGAAGTACGTAGAGCAATCGGGGTAAATTACTTCGACAATATTTAAGTAGAATTGCCATATTTATTAAATTAAAATGAAATTACTATTATAAAATGTGTTACAATATGTGTATCTTAAATATGGGGTGGCAGAGATGCAGAATTTAGTAATTTTGGACTTTGGTTCTAATTCTACAAGGTTGTCGATTAATGAAGTTAGTGATGAAGGTAAGTACCAAGAAGTTTTTCGTACTAAGGAAATGACACGTATGGCGGAAGGTATGGGAAATTCTGAAAAGAAAGTGTTGCAGGCTGACGCAATTGAAAGAACGCTGGATGCTGTTAGAAAATTTCAGAAACATTATGAGAATTTACCTAATTTAAAGATTAAAGGAATTGCAACAGCGGCAGTTAGAGTAGCTGAGAATAAAGAAGAATTTTTAGAGAAAATAAAGTCTTTGACAGGTGTAGAAGTAGAAATTTTATCTGGTTCTGCTGAGGCTTACTATGATTATGTAGGAGTAGCTAATTGTTTAGATGTTAAGGATGCTGTCATCTGTGATATGGGTGGGGGTAGCTTTGAGGTTATTTTGATGAAAAATAAAAAGGCCTTGAACCTAATCAGTATTCAGTATGGAGCAGTTAGTTTAACTGAGAAATTTCAAACACAAGATAAAATAAATGCTGGAAATTTATTTGAGTTTGAAGTTTTTCTCCGAGAATTATTTGCTAAAAAACTACCTTGGCTATCTGAAGCTAAAGATTTACCATTGGTGCTTTTAGGTGGGGCTAATCGTACTGTTGCGCGTAAAAAATTGGGCAAGTTAGATGAAAAAGATACTACTAATATTCATAACTTCCGTGTATATAAAGAAGAATTTCAAAGAATATATCGTAAGTGGTTAGATATGGACAAAACTGAGAGAGCTACAGATTTAGGGGATGAAAGTAGTCGTGCAGACATCATAATAGGTGGACTTACTCCTGTTATGCAGTTAATGTTACAATGCGAAAGTCCATATGTGATGTTTTCTGAGAGTGGAGTCCGTGAAGGTATCATCTTTGAATTGTTAGCTGAAAAATAGTTACTTGAAGAGCTTTAGAAGAGTTTTTACTCTTTTAAAGTTCTTTTTTTATTGACAAGTGAGTAAACACTTACTATAATTCGAAGTGAATTGGTGAGTGAATACTTACTTTTGGAGGCAAGAAAATGAAAATAAATAACCAGAGAATACAATTACAAAATATAAAGAAGAAATTCGGAAATGATAATGTCTTAAATTCTGTTAATTTAACAGTAAATTCAGGAGAAATAGTAGGTTTGATTGGTCCGTCTGGCTCAGGGAAATCAACAACTATCAAAATTCTATTGGGTATGGAAAAAGCTGACGAAGGTGAGGCTTTAATTTTAGAAAAGAGAATGCCCAATCGGAAATTATTAGCAGATATTGGTTATATGGCTCAATCAGATGCGCTTTATGAATCAATGACAGCTAGGGAAAATTTAAGGTTTTTCGGTTATATGAAAGACGTTGCGAAGAAAGAATTGCCAAAAGAAATAGAATATGTTGCTGAAGTTGTTGATTTAACTAATTATTTGGATAAGAAGGTTTCAGGATATTCTGGTGGAATGAAACGAAGATTATCACTAGCAATAGCTTTACTAGCAAAACCTAAAATAATTATTTTAGATGAACCAACAGTTGGAATTGACCCTGCTCTGAGACTTAAAATATGGAAAGAATTAGCTAAATTAAGAGATGAGGGAAGAAGTATTCTTGTAACAACACATGTCATGTCTGAAGCTGAGCTGACAGATAGGGTAGCACTTCTTTTTGAGGGAAAAATCATAGCCTTTGATAAACCTAAGAAATTAGAAGATGAATATGAAGTTAATAATATTGAAGAAGTATTTTTGAAAGTCGAGGGTGAGTAGCGATGAAGACTTTAGTGATTGCTAAAAAAGTTGTTATAGAATTAATTAGAGATAAGCGTACAGTATTGCTGATGTTTGTTGCACCATTATTAATCTTGTGTTTGTTAAATTTGATGTTTTCTGCAAGTGCAAAAACTAAAGTAACAATAGGAACAGTAGATGTTAACAATCAAATTAATCGAAAAATGGATCAAGTAGATGGGACTACCGTAAAAAAATATGAAAGTGAAAAACATGCTAAAAAAGATTTAGATGCTAATAGCTTAGACGGAGTAATCAGTTATAAAAGTAAGCAGTATGATGTAACTTATGCCAATCTAGATGTTTCTAAAACTGTGATGACAAAGAAAGTATTAGAAAGTGCCCTTATGAAGGATAATGTTTCCAAATTACAATCAATGGTGGTTAAACAAGGACAAGTAATAGCGAAATTAACTGGGCAACAAGAGTCTGTTAAAATGAATAAATCAAAAATAAGTATAAAAAATCATTATAATTATGGAAATAGTAAAACTAATTTTTTTGATAAGATGGCCCCAATACTAATAGGATTTTTTGTGTTTTTCTTTGTATTTTTAATTTCAGGAATGGCGCTATTAAAAGAACGAATAAGTGGTACTCTAGAAAGATTATTAGCTACACCTGTAAAGAGAAGCGAAATAGTTTATGGATATATGCTAGGTTATGGCTTAATGGCATTGGCGCAAGCAAGTCTGATAACAGTTGTAGGAATTAAATTATTAGACATTGAGATAATAGGCTCAATATTTAGTGTAATAATTATTGCAGTTTTATTGGGATTTGTCGCGCTAGCCTTTGGTATTTTGCTATCAACATTTGCTTCATCAGAATTTCAAATGATGCAATTCATTCCATTAGTAGTTGTTCCTCAGATTTTCTTTTCAGGTATCATTCCATTGGATTCAATGGCTGATTGGGCACAAAGAATTGGGAAAATTTTACCATTAACTTATGCTGGTGAAGCCTTATCTGCAATCATAATGCAAGGAGCTGGCTTAATAGATGTAGGAAAAGATATACTAGTATTGATGATCTTTTTAGTAGTTCTATTAATTTTGAATATTTTAGGCCTAAAAAGATACAGAAAAGTTTAATGGGTGAGAGTTATGGAAAATAAGACTATTTTAGAAGATTATGAAGAAATTTTAGGTAACAAGAAATTAACGAATGGACAGGAAAAAGCCTTATTATCGGCGATTAATTTGTTTGCTAAGCAGGGGTATGATGCAACATCAACAGCACAAATTGCAAAAAATGCAGGTATCAGTGAAGCAACCATTTTTAAATATTATTCAACTAAGGAAAAGTTACTGTTAGAAATCATAAACCTAATTACGACTGAACTTTTTCCAAAATTCCAACGTAAATTTTTTAGTGAAGTAAATGAGGTAAGTGATAAATCATTAAAAGAAATTATAACTTTTATCGTGATTAATCGATTTGAATTCATGAAGAAAAATCATCAGATACTAAGAATCTTTATCCAAGAAAGTCTAACAAAAATTAAAATTAGACAAATGGTATCAGAAGGATTTGTTGAAGCTATAAAAAGTAATCAGGAAATATTTACGGAATTTAGGAAACTAGTAGGTAGCAAACATCCAGATTATGATGCAATAGTATTGGTTAGAATAATAACGGGGCCAATGATAGCATACTTTTTACAACGATTTATTTTTGCCCCTAATGCCCCTTGTGATGAAAAAAGAGATCTAGATCTGATTATAACTCAAATATTAAGTGGTTTAGAATAAAAAAAGATTGAAGTAATGAGGCTTCAATCTTTTTTATTATGGTTTGGTTAAATCCTGTGAAAAGTATTTTTGTGATAAGTCTATAATGTCATTACCATCTTTTAACTTATCTAAAGTTTGGTTTAGTTTAGTATTCCTCTTATCAGTAATTCCCACTAATTGTTGCGAGGTGATTTGAGGATCTTTTATGCGTGTTAAAGTCAACTTGGGTAAATCAGATTTTTTGGTAGAATTAAGTGCTTGTAAATAAGCAGAAGTTAATTCAGGATGTTTATTAAGATAAGCTGTATATTCATAATCTGTGAGGATACCAGCTTTTATTTTTTTATTTTCCAATGCTTTCATTAATGAAGATATGCTGTTATAAACTTTAGGTTTCATTTGTAGGCTTGTTAAAAGCTGATGTTGATTACCATTAACTAGAATACCTACTTTTTTATTTTGTAAATCTTCAATAGATGAGATATGGCGATGTGTGCCAGTAAACAAGACATTTTGTGGATATAAATAAGTGTCAGTTGTGATCAATTTAGATGAAAGTGTAGTCTTATCAAATTGTCCCAAAGCAAGATCAATTTGATGCTCACTAACTAATTTTTGCAATTTTTTGCGATCTGAAACCTTAACAAATTTAATGTTAGCGTCCATTTCTTGAGCAATTTTTTTACTTAACTCTACTTCAAAACCAGTTACTTTTTTATTAGTCAGATAGCTATAAGGTTTATTATCAGCTAAAATGCCAACTTTTAAAGTATCAGCAGAAATATGTGTAGGTGCTGAAATTAATATAACCAAGGAGAGAATGATCCCTGATAATATAGAAATAAGAACTTTTTTCAAATTAATTCCCCTTAATCGAATATTTTATTTATCTATTATATAATAGATAATGTCTAATGTTTAGAAAGGTGCGAAAAAGATGGAAGGTTTTAAAAAATATTATAAAAAAAGTTGGTCTGAACGGCTTGAGATACTTAAAAAACAAGAAATTTTATCACAGGAAGATATTGATAGATTAAAGTCACAAGCAATAGATGTTAGTCTAGGGGAAACTCAAATTGAGAATTTTATAACACAGTATTTATTACCAGAAGGATTAGCTTTAAATTATGTGATTAATGGTAAAGAATATTTGATTCCTATGGTAACTGAAGAACCTTCCGTGATAGCAGCAAGTAGCCATGGGGCAGGTATTGTAAAAAAGTCGGGAGGATTTAAAGCATCTGTAAAGCAAAGATTGATGTTAGGACAAGTCATTGTTGAAAAAATTGAAGATGTTGATAAATTCGAAGATGATATTTTAGAAAATGAAGCTGAATTGTTAGAAATCGCCAACCAAGCTCATCCATCTATTGTTAGACGCGGTGGAGGAGCAAGATGGATAAGAGTACGTAAATTAGATAAGAGTATTGTCTCGATAGATTTAGCAGTAGATGTTCAAGAAGCTATGGGAGCTAACATGTTAAATACAATGCTTGAAGCAATTGCAGCTACGATTAGAGAGAAGTACGAACAAGATGTAGTTATGAGTATCCTATCTAATTATGCAACTGAATGTCTAGCAACGGCTATATGTGATATTCCAGTTGCTTCATTGACTAAAAATGGAATGTCAGGAGAAAAGATTGCTGAGAAAATTGCCCAAGCAAGCTATATTGCACAAATCGATCCGTATCGTGCTACAACACATAATAAGGGAATTATGAATGGAATTGATGGAGTAGTTATCGCAAGTGGTAATGATTGGCGCGCAATTGAAGCTGGAGCTCATGCATATGCTGCCAAAGATGGTAACTATCGAGGTTTAAGCACTTGGAAAGTTATTGGAGACACATTGCATGGTGAAATTACTTTACCACTACCACTTGGATCTGTTGGGGGATCAATAGGGATCGTTCCTTTAGTAAAGGTTAACCATAAATTGTTAGAAATAGAGAATGCAATTGAATTAGAAAAAGTTGTTGCATCAGTAGGGTTAGGTCAAAATTTAGCTGCATTATATGCTTTGGTAACAGAAGGAATTCAAAAGGGACATATGCGTCTACAGTTGAAATCATTGGCAAGTTCAATTGGGGCAACTGAAAAAGAAATACCATTGGTTGTATCTAAATTAGAAAAGTTAAATAAGCGAGATATGAGTACAGCTAAAGAAATTTTGGATAATTTAAGAAATGAGGGGAAATAATGACAGAAGAAATTAACTTCAGTGAAGCTACTAAAAGTTTAATGAAGAAAGTTGAGGCAATTTTTCCTGAAGGTGTAGGAATTAATGTAAAAAAAGATTCTAAATTAGGATATGTTCGCCATGACCAGGCTCAACAATACTTACGTGGTGGACAGTTGATGATTGATATATATGATATGACACGTCCTGACTATACTGTAGCCCATGAATTACTTCACTTTTTACACATGTTTAATGGAGCACCACAAATTTCATTTAATTTAACAACTAAAAAGAAAGACTTAGATACTAAGTTCATGGCAACAGGATTGGAATTGTACGATATTGTAATGCATGACTATGTCTATCGTGAACAAGCAGAACTTGGAATGATGACAGATGAAATTAAAGAATTATATTTTAAAGGTGTTCTTTCAGTTTTAAAACCAGAACAAGGAGAACGCGATCAGTGGATGGTTTTAAGAATTTTGACTTTACTTGATACCTTATTATTCTTTAAAGATGAGCAAGACTCTGTTAAGGATAAATTAATGGAACTTTATCCAATTTCATTTGAAGCTGCGCAAAGACTATACGAAATTTTGATTGAAAGAAGTTTGGATTCTGCTTTTGCAATTCGAAGAACAGTTGTTAAGTTATTTAAAGCTTTTGATGATGAATTGAGTAAGTTGGGAATGGTACTGATGAATATGACAGAATTCGCTACTTTATCAGTTGTTTTAAGTGAAAGACAAATGAGATTGCAAGTTCGCCAATTATTTAATATTGTTCATTCTCCATTGGATGATAATTTAACATTTAAGTCAGCATATGTTGGACAATGGAAAAATGATGGGCAAAACTCGTTTGTTTTAGCTGATCCAGGCAAAGATTCCGCTAAGAAATTTGTTGAATATTATAATATGAAAGTAACAGACTTCTTAGATTCAATTGGGATTGAATATTTAAAGCGTTAATTAAGATTAACTAACTAAAATCAAGGGTTTATATGCTATACTAAATCTAGCAAATATTTTTAGATCTAATTGAGATAAATTAATAAGGAGAGTTGATTCGTCTATGGGTGAAAAACCAACATTTTATATTACAACTCCAATTTACTATCCATCTGGTAAATTGCACATCGGAAATTCATATACAACAATCGCTTGTGATGTGTTAGCACGTTACAAACGACTTCAAGGTTACGACGTATTCTTTTTAACAGGTACAGATGAACATGGGTTGAAAATTGAGCAAAAGGCTCAAGCATTAGGAATGCAACCACAAGAATACGTAGATAAGATGGCTGCTGATATTAAAGAACTTTGGAAAAAGCTAGAAATAACAAATGATAAGTTTATCCGTACAACTGATGATTATCATGAAAAAGCTGTTCAAAATATCTTTGAAAAATTATTGGCAAAAGGTGATATCTACTTAGGTAAATATCGTGGATGGTATTCAGTATCTGATGAAGAATATTTCACAGAATCACAATTAGCAGAAGTTTACCGTGATGAAGATGGAAACATGATTGGCGGTAAGGCTCCATCTGGACATGAAGTGCAACTTGTTGAAGAAGATTGCTACTTCTTTAAGATGAGTAAATATGCTGATAGATTAGTAAAATACTATGAAGAACATCCAGATTTTATAATTCCTGATACTAGAAAGAATGAAATGTTAAATAACTTCATTAAACCAGGACTTGAAGACTTGGCTCTAACTCGTACAAGTTTCAATTGGGGTGTTAAAGTTCCTTCTAATCCAGAGCACGTAGTTTATGTATGGATTGATGCTTTATGTAACTATATTACTGCTTTAGGATATGAAACTGGTGACGATGATAGTCTATTTAAGAAATACTGGCCTGCAGATGTCCACATGGTAGGTAAAGAAATCGTTCGTTTCCACACTATTTACTGGCCAATCATTTTAATGGCTTTAGATTTACCTTTACCAAAACATATTATTGGTCATGGTTGGTTATTAATGCGTGACGGCAAGATGTCAAAATCTAAGGGAAATGTTGTCTATCCAGAAATGATAGTTGAACGTTATGGTTTAGATGCATTGCGCTACTACTTAATGAGAGCCGTTCCTTTTGGAAATGATGGTGTATTTACACCTGAAGACTTTATCGGTAAGATTAATTTTGATTTGGCTAATGACTTAGGTAACTTATTAAATCGTACAGTTGCGATGATTAACAAGTACCGTGGTGGTCAAATTCCTGAATTGAAATCTGGAGTAACTGCTTTTGATAAAGATTTAGAAGACGTGGCTGCTAATACTATCAAGAATTTTGAAGAACAAATGGATAGTGTTCATTTCTCCAATGCTTTAGATGAAGTTTGGAAATTAGTTGCTCGTTCTAATAAATATATTGATGAAACAGAACCTTGGATTTTAGCTAAAGATGAAACTAAGAAGGATGAATTAGATAGTGTGTTAGCTCACTTAGCAGCTTCATTACGTTTAGTTGCAATCTTGATTCAACCTGTCATGACTCACACACCTAAGGAAATTTTTGCACAATTAGGCTTAAATAGTGATGATATGGCAATTCAAGGTGTTTCATACTTTGACCTACCTGCAGGTGCACAAGTAGTAGCTAAAGGGACTCCTATCTTCCCACGTTTAGATGTAGAAGAAGAACAAGAATATATTAAGTCTAAGATGACTAAGAATGAAAAAGCTAAGGGTCGTAAAGCTATGGCTGAAAAAGCTAAAGAAAACTGGGATCCTGAAAATACAACTTTAGTTTTGACTAAGGACGAAATCAAATTTGATAAGTTTGATAAAGTTGAATTGAAAGTTGCTGAAATTAAAGAAGTGTCTAAAGTTGAAGGTGCTGATAAGCTTTTGAAATTCAGATTGGATGCAGGCGATGAAGGTGACCGACAAATTCTTTCTGGAATTGCTCAATGGTATCCAAACCCAGAAGAACTAGTTGGAAAGAAAGTTATTGCTGTAACTAACTTGAAACCTCGTAAGATGAGAGGCGAAGTTAGCCAAGGAATGTTGTTGTCAGCAGAATTTGGTGAAACAGTCCAATTAATTACAGTTTCAGAAAATATTCCAAATGGTTCATTAGTAGGATAATGATTCAAGAAACACTAATTTGTAATTTAATTTACAAGTTAGTGTTTTTTTGTTTGGTGAAAATAATGCTAGTAAATAAAAAAGTGTGTTAAGATTGTAGAAGTAAAATAGAAGATTATGAGAGGAATTTACAGTGGAAATATTTGATTCGCATACACATATTAATTCGCATGAATTTGATAATGATATTCCTGACGTAATAGAAAGAGCCAAGGCACTTGATGTCACTGAAATGTTGGTTATTGGATATGATGATGACAGTAGAAAAAAATTACAAGAAATTATTCAAGAATATCCTCATATTTATGGTGCGGTAGGGTGTCATCCTGAAGATGCATTAAATTACAATGCAGAGTATGAACAAGAATTAAGAAAATATTTGGAATTAGAAAAGTTTGTTGCTGTGGGAGAAATAGGTTTGGATTATTACCATGATTCCCCTAAAAAAGTACAACATGAAGTATTTGAAAAGCAAATAGCTTTGGCCCAAGAACTTAATTTACCAATAAGTGTGCACAATCGCGATGCATTTGAAGATTGTTATGCAATTTTAAAGAATATGAATATTCAAAAAAATGGCGGAATTATGCACAGCTTTAATGGTGATGCCATTTGGGCTGAGAAATTTTTGGACTTAGGCATGGAATTGTCATATAGTGGAGTAGTGACTTTCAAGAGTGCCAAGGATGTTCAAGAATCAATGATGATGACACCATTGGAGCATATGTTAGTTGAAACTGATGCACCTTACTTAACTCCAATGCCATATAGAAATAGAATGAATGAACCAGCAATGACAAGATATACACTTGAATTTATTGCAGAAAAAAGAGGAATTTCAAGTGAAGAATTAGCTGAAATAACAAGAAAAAATACAGAAAGAGTTTTAAAGATTAATGAATGAGAACGACAAAATGAAGATAAAAGAAGTAATTGTTGTTGAAGGAAAAGATGATACAAAACGAATTCAAATGGCAGTTAATGCTGATACTTTAGAAACAAGAGGATCGGCAATAAGTGACGAAACTTTAGATCAAATTGAAGATTTATATGATAAACGTGGAGTAATTGTTTTTACAGATCCTGATTTTTCTGGAGAAAAGATACGTAAGATAATTACAGAAGCTGTTCCAGGAGTAAAACATGCATTTCTGACAAAGCATGATGCAGCTCCTAGTCATAAAGGTAGTTTAGGTGTAGAACATGCTAGCCCTGAAGCGATAAGAGAGGCTCTTGCCCATTTATATACAGAAGTACCTGATGGAGAGCCACTAATCTCAAGAGAAGATTTAGCAGTAGCAGGATTAACATCTGGACCACAAGCTAAAGAATATCGCAGAAGATTAGGTGAATATTTAAGAATAGGCTATACAAATGGGAAACAATTGTATAAGCGCTTGAAATTATTCCAAATAACACCAGATGAGTTAAAAAAAGCACTAGAATATATAAAGAATGAAGATAACTATTAAGAGGTGAAATAATGGCAAACGAATTACCTGAAATTGCTAATCCAACACGTACAAGAGCAATTATGGAAACATATGGATTGACGTTTAAAAAGAGTTTAGGTCAGAACTTTCTAACAGATATTAATATTTTAAAAAATATTGTAGCTGCAGCAGAAGTCAGTGAGGAAGATAATGTAATTGAAATTGGACCAGGAATTGGAGCTTTAACAGAGCAATTAGCAAAAAGAGCTAACAAAGTTATGGCATTGGAAATTGACGATAGATTACTACCAGTTTTGGCGGATACTTTATCACCATATGAAAATGTTGAAGTGGTCCATCAAGATATTTTAAAAGCAGACTTGAAGGCTTTGATAGCTGAGCATTTTGAACCTGGTCATAAGTTGAAATTAGTCGCTAATTTGCCATATTACATTACTACACCTATTTTGATGCACTTATTAGATTCGGGAATTGAATTTGAAACAATTGTAGTAATGATGCAAAAAGAAGTAGCTGAAAGATTAGCTGCAAATCCTGGGACAAAGGCATACGGTTCTTTATCTGTTGCGGTTCAATATGAAATGGATTCAGAAATTGCTTTTATTGTTCCTAAGACAGTCTTTGTGCCACAACCTAATGTGGATTCTGCAATTATTGTTTTGAATAAAAAGAAAGTTAAACCTAAAGAACCACAAGATGAGAAGCATTTTAAGAAATTAGTTAAGGGCAGCTTTATGCATAGAAGAAAGAGCTTATGGAATAATCTTCAAAGCCTTTACGGAAAAGATCCTGAAACTAAAGAGAAAATGTTACAAGCTTTGGAAGTTGCAGATATTAAACAATCTATAAGAGCTGAAAAATTAACAGTAGCTGACTTTATAAATTTATCAGATGCTCTAGTAAAAATGGGGATTAATTAAAATAATAGCTTGAGTCTAAAACTAAAATGTGATAGAATTGATTATTTTGATTGACTATGGTATACTATCTCTCAAAGAGGTGGACATATGCCAATTACAATAACAAGCATTAAGGCTAAGTTGGATGGCAAAATTGGTGAACCACTAACTATAACCTCACGACTTGGACGTAAGAAGTCAAAAACTAGACATGGTGTCTTGCGTGAAACTTTTCCTTCGGTTTTTATAATCGAGTTAAATCATGATGAAAATGCAGTTGAAAGAGTATCTTATAGTTATACCGATATTTTGACTAAGAACATTGAGTTGAATTTTGGTTAAGATGACATCCAAAAAAGAGATAGAGAATATTGATAAATAATAGGGTTGGGATTTTATCCCAGCCTTTTTTACAGAACAAATGCGGGTGATGGGGTGTGAAAAAAATAATTTTAAAGATAGTATTGATTATTTTACTTGTATTAGTAGGATTTCAAATTACAAGTCTATTACCTAGTAAAAACAAACCATTGAGAGAAGATAAGTTACTCAATGATATAAATTATAGTGATACACCAACTTTATTGATTCCAGGTTGGGCAGGAAATAAGTGGACATATAATCGTATGATAGATACATATCAAGATGAAAATGTTGCACAAAAAACAATGACAATTCATGTTAGCCCAACAGGAAAAGTAAAAGTACATGGAACTGTAAAAAATAAGAAAAATGCGATGATACAAGTTTTGTTTGATTGGAATTATACTGTTAGTTACCGACCACAAACAAAATGGTTAACTAATGTAATGCTGATTTTACATGATAAATATCATATAAATAAAATGAATGTAATAGCCCATTCTTGGGGTGGTAGTGCTTGGTTGCATGCCTTAGCTGGATCTAGTAAACTTCAAAAAGAGATAAAGTTTTCTCGAGTAATATTATTAGGTGTTCCAGTAGAGGAGAGCTTTGATGATATTAGTTATAAAAAAGCTAAGAAAATTCACTCAACTGATGGAAATTATCAAAAATTAGTAGCGCAAACTAAGTATTTGAGACTTAGAGCGAAAATAAAGTTCTATAATTTCCTAGGTGAGATAAAAAATGAGAATACTGATGGTTCGGTACCACATGTACAATCAGAATTTCTTCAGAAAATAGTAAATCCTAAATGGGCCTATTATAGCCAGATGACTTTTGAAGATACAAGTCATTCAGGTTTGCATAGCGATGAGAAAGTTTTAAAGGAAATAGAACAAATATTGTGGGAAAAAGAAAAATAAGGGGGATGTAAGATGAACCTTCCTGAATTTGGTGTAGAAGCCTGGTTAAATAAGTGGGAAAAAAGTGCTAAATATGATATATCTCAAAGTTCAATTGATTCTTTAACATTAGAAGAATTAATTGGTTTAGATGGTACAAAGGTGGAGGATTTTTTTGCTCAACATAGTACTGATAAATTAAATTATGGTTGGATTGAAGGATCACCTGAATTTAAAGAATTAGTAGCAGAACTATATCAAAATATGCCCGCCGATAATATTTTGCAGACTAATGGTGCAACTGGTGCTAACATGTTAGCAATCTATGCTTTGGTTGAGGCTGGGGATGAAGTGATTTCGATGATTCCTTCATATCAACAATTATATGATATTCCTCGTTCTTTAGGAGCTAAGGTAAAATTGTTGAACTTGGATGAGAAACAAGACTGGAGTTTTAAAATAGATGAATTGAAGGAATTGGTAACTCCTAAAACTAAATTAATCTGCTTAAACAATGCCAATAATCCGACTGGAACAGTGTTTGACACTGATTTTATGGAAGAAGTTGTTAAAATCGCTAAAGAAGTGGATGCATATATATTAGTTGATGAAGTATACATGCCTTTAAATAAAGATAGAAAATATGTTTCGATAGTTGATATGTATGATAAAGGGATTGCTACAAATTCTTTATCAAAGACATTTTCTTTACCTGGATTGAGAATAGGGTGGACAGCATCAAATAAAGAAGTAGCGGATATATTTAGAAAGTTCCGTGATTACACAGTTATTTGTGGTGGTGTATTAAATGATGCTTTGGCAGTCCATGCACTGAGAAATAGAGATAAAATTCTACAAAGAAATGAAGAAATCGTCAAGAATAACTTGAAAATAGTAGAAAATTGGTTAAAAACAGAGCCTCGAGTAAGTTGGTGTACACCACATTCCGTTTCTACATCATTTATAAAGCTAGATATTCCTCAAGATGATTATTCATTTTGTGAAGATTTGCTGAGAGAAAAAGGTGTTTTGTTAGTTCCGGGAACTGCATTTGATAGACCACAACATGCAAGATTAGGATACTGTTGTAATCCTAAGATTCTACAACAAGGTTTAGAAAAGTTATCAGAATATTTGAGAAAATTTGACTAATAATTACTATCACTTAATTTGCAGGAAGGAAAGTGGTGTCAAAGTGAATAGAATAGCTAGAAGAGAATTGATGGAGCAACTTTTTGCTGATAATAAGATAACAACTCAAGAACAATTGCAACAATTATTGCGTGCTGAAGGAGTTGAGGTTACACAAGCTACAATTTCAAGAGACATGAGAATTTTGAATATTGTAAAAGTAAGTGACCAAAATGGAAATACATATTATAAGCAAATGAAGGTAGAGGGAGAAAAAAATTACGAACGTCTATTTCAAGAAATAAATGATAATGTATTAGGAATTCAACAAATAAACTTTATTAATTTAATTAGAACAACTGTGAATTCAAGTTACGCAAATATTTTAGCTGCGAAATTAGATGACTTAGAGTTGGCTGAGATTGCAGGAACTTTGGCAGGGAATGATACAGTAGTTGTATTCAGCAAAAATGAAGAAGATGCAGAAATTGTTTATAAAATGATCTATGAACATATGGATGATGACTTGAAATAACAGCAAATAAATAGGTTTGGCGAAGATGCCAAACCTATTTATTTTGTCGTTAACGAATCTAATGCTCTAACAAGATAAACTTCTTTACAAAAACCACGTAAACTATTATAAATGTGAGTAGCACGAGATTTTTTTTGAGAAATGCCAAAGACAGTTGGGCCAGAGCCACTCATCTGAGCAGCATCAGCTCCAAATTGTAACATTTTGTCTTTGATTTTAATAATGTCAGGGCACTTTTTCATAGTAATGGGTTCTAATGCATTCCCCATATGGCGACACATTTTATCGAAATCTTGTTGCTTAATTGCGGACACAACATTTTGAACTTCTTGGTGATTTAAATGTTGTTCATGAATTTGTCGCAATATTGTAGGAGTTGAAACACTAGCTTGAGGTTTAGCGATGACTAACCACATTGGTGGAAGTGGACCTATCGGAGTAATTTCTTCTCCACGTCCAGTTACTAAGGCAGGTTCGCTATATACACAAAATGGAACATCAGAGTCGATTGTAAGAGCCAATTTTGCTAACTCCTCACGTGATATATTTAAATTCCAAATTTTATTTAAACCTCTTAAAACTGCAGCTGCATCGGCAGATCCACCACCCATACCTGCGGAAACAGGGATATGTTTATCAATCTCTATTTCCACGCCTTCTGGTTTGTTCAATTTAGATTGCAGAAGCTTTGCTGCTTGGTAAGCTAAATTTCGTTGATCACAAGGTAAAAAGCCGGTATTAGTTTGTACAGTTATCTCTTTGCTGTTAGGAATAGTTTTAATATGAACATAATCAGATAAATCGATTGCTGTCATAACCATACGCCATTCGGGCTCGCCATCTTGATGACGGAAAGGGGTATCAAGACTTAGATTAAGTTTGGCAGGGGCTTTTTCCGAAATTTCCATAGTTTCACCTAATTTCTAATCAGTAATTATTACTTTATATTATACTTAGGAAAAGTGAATTTTAAAAGTTAAATTACTTAGATAGAAAATAAGGAAAAGAATAGAATAATTTTAATATTTTATGTCATAAAAAGTTACATATATCTAAAAATGAAGTTGATTTTATTTGTTTTGATGTTATAATTTTTGACATCAAAGGCATAGGAGGGCTTTTTATGATTAATCAGGCAAACACAGCTTTTGTTCTCATTTCGACAATATTGGTATTTTTTATGACCCCCGGTTTGGCATTTTTCTATGGAGGATTGGTTTCTAAAAAGAATGTCGTTAATACCATGTTTTCTGTTTTTGTTATTAGTGGTTTAGCGATTCTACTCTTTGTTTCTGTAGGTTATGTAATTTGCTTTGGAAAAGATGTATCTGGGATATTTGGTTGGGGACATAGTTTCTTTCTAAGCAGATATGAATTAACGAAGATGTATTCTAAAAGTTTAGGTATTGATAATGGTACATATCTAGTATTTCAAATGATGTTTTCGATTATTACACCAGCACTTTTTGTTGGAACTGTTGTTGGGAGAATGAGATTTAACTTTTTAATTTTATTTGTATCGTTATGGTCGATTTTTGTATATTATCCAATGGTACATATGGTTTGGAGTCCTAATGGTTTATTAGGAAAAATTGGGATGCTAGATTTTGCTGGTGGAACAGTTGTACATATTAATGCAGGTATAACTGCATTGGTGCTATCTATATTTTTAGGGCCTAGAATTAAATATAATATTGAAAACAGCGAACACTACAATTTACCTTGGGTATTACTTGGAACAAGTATACTTTGGATAGGATGGTATGGTTTTAACGTTGGTTCAGCTTTAGGAATAGATAAAGTGGCAATTCAAGCTTTCTTAACAACTACGGTTTCCACTGGTGCTTCCTTAATAGCGTGGATGATATTGGATCTTAAATTTCATTCCAAACCATCGTTAGTAGGAATTTGTACAGGAGCATTATGTGGTTTAGTTGGGATAACCCCGGCAGCAGCATATGTTTCAACTTTAGGAGCAATCATAATAGGAGTTTTGTGCAGTATTGTAAGTTTTATTTTTGTAGAAAAAATAAAGCCCAAACTAAAATATGATGATCCTCTAGATGCTTTTGGATGTCATGGAATTTCAGGAATTTTAGGTTCGATTTTAACAGGCGTGTTTGCAAATAAAGCAATAAACTCAAACATTTCTGAGAGTGGATTATTATATGGTGGGGTGCACTTGTTTTTAATTCAAGTTTTAGGAACTGTTTGTACAATTATTTTTGTAATCATTTTATCTACGATTTTAGTAGTTTGTTGTAAAAAATTAGTTAAAATGAGAGTTACAAGTGAAGAAGAATTGATTGGTTTAGATAAAGTTGAACATAATGAAAAAGTAGATTCTTATGTGAAGAGTGATGCCTCTGATGTTAGGAAATATCGTGCCGAATTTAGAGGGCAATTATCTAAGTTTGAAAAAAGAAGATAACCATAATAAAAAGCAGCAAGACGAACTTGCTGCTTTTTTCATGAAAAAAGATTATAAATTAAGTTGTTCTTTGAAATGGTATTTCACAGCATTCCACAACATTTCATAACCGCTGATTTAATAATGTTTTTGAGATATTTGGAATATTTAAATGCGATTATATATTTCCCAAAATATCAAAAAAGTATGCATCAAGTATGCACATTTTTAGTCAGAAATTAACAAAGGAAATATATTGATTGGCAGTATCTTTACGTTGTTCATCAGTAATTGAAGTGTAAACATCTAACGTAATTTCAACTTTAGAATGCCCTAATTGGGCTTGAAGTTGCTTAACTGACATACCGCCTTGTGCAGCTAAAGTCGCGTAAGTATGCCTTAAACCATGAACTGTTATATGGTGTAAGTTGCTACCTTCTGAAACTCTATTCATCATCTTACTAATTGTGGTAGGAATAATGTAGTGATTATTTTTGTCAGGAAAAATAAGTTGATTAGGAGACAAAGCATTGAACCCTTTTTGTAGTAGTTCTTTCTTTTGTCTCAATCTCCATTCACTCAAAATAGCTAATGTCTTTTTATCAATAAAAACAGTTCTATTGCTACTTTTTGTTTTTGGGGTTGTAACTTTAACTTTAGATACCAGTATTATAGTTTTGTTGATTGTAATTTGTGCCTTTTTAAAATCAACATCATTCCATGTTAAAGCTAAAGCCTCACCTTTGCGAATGCCAGAAAATGCCAATAATCTAAAAAGTACGTAGATTTTGTATTTTTCATATTTCTCAGTGTATTCAAGAAACGTTTTTAGTTCATCTCTGGTATAATAATTTCTAGAATGTTCTAAGTTACTAAATTGTCTGCTAGCTTTAGGAATAATAACTGATGACGTGGGATCATCTGTTACTATTTTTAACTGTTTAGCATATTTGAAAATTCTAGTTATTAAATTGAATATAGCTTTATAGTTCTTTAATGGAATGGAGTACCAATAATTAATCAAGTCTTGACATTCAATTGTTGTGATTTGGTTAATTTTTTTATTGCCCAAAATAGGAAGTATCTTAGATTTATACTGTAGTTCAACAGTATAAAAAGAGGACTCTTTAACAGTTAATTTATAGTTATCTATCCAACGTTCATATACTTCACCAAAAGTTATATTCTCGTTGTCTAGAAAGTTAGTATTATTTATTTTTTTCTCAATTTCATCAGCTGCTAATTTGGCCTCTTTCTTTGTGTAAAAACCACCCTTAGTTTTATATTTACGTTTGCCAGTTACTGTATCAGTACCAACTAAAATCTGATAACGCCACAACATACCTTTCTTTGTTTTATATTTTCTAAATGTTGCCATAATATTTACCTCCAAAATTAAATTGAAAGTAAAAAGAAGATGTTAGCAACACACAGCTTTTAGTGACTTCAGTGTATTGGTCAATATGAATGTATGTTCTTTTTTAGTTCTATTTAAACCCGTCGTGTTTTTTGACGGGTTAGTTATAAATAGTTCTATTATTAAGATAATAGTAAAAGAAATTTAATTTAAACTGACTAAATTTACATTACCAAATGACTCAACAATAGTATTATTATTTGCGAATAAAAATTCTTTGGCCAGTCTTTTTTTATTTGCATAGTAATGAAGATTATAGCCATATGATTGAACATATGGAGCATATAAGTCATAAATCTCACTTTCAGTATCGTAAGTAACAATCCATTTGTAATCTTTAGAATAAGAAATAATATTTTGAGATAAAATATCATGTTCTTTTTCATTAATAAAGGATAAATAAAGGTTTTGCCCTTGTTTAAAATATGGAGGATCATAAAATATAAAAGTATCACTATTTGAAAAATTAGGTAGTTCGTATTTTATAAAATCATTTGCATCCAAATTAAATAATATAATTCTATCTCTAAAATCGTATATTCTATTTATTTTATCTATCAATTTTTCTTTATTAAATCGACAATCTATCTTATATTTTCCTTGTTGCTTTAGTCCACCGATTGGGCCAGCACTAATAATACCACTCACATTAGTCCTATTTAGAAAAAAAGTTGCAAATGCATTTTCTATAGAATTTGAATCATTTTTCATTTTGTTTCTTATATCTTTTTGATAAAACCATTCTTCTATAGTTATAGAAGTATTCTTAATAAGACTTACAAATTCATCTCTATTGTTTAGAATCATATTCCAGATAGAGTAGATTGATGGATCGAAATCATTCATAACAATTTGTTCTACATCATTATTAAATAATAATTCAAGTGCTACTCCAAAACCACCAGCAAAAGGCTCGATATAGGTATTGTGGACATTATTAATATCTAATAGATGCCTTACATATCTTGACAACTGTGTTTTCCCTCCTGGATAACGAAATGGGGACTTCGTTACTGGCATATCTATCACCTCACTTTAGATACTACACTACTTTTTGAGTGCTGACTATAAACTTTTAGGGATAGTAAATAATATATGTCTATGATAAAAAATTATTTTTTGAATACAGATTATCTATTTTTTTGTTTAACTCTTCCTGAAATTTAGCAACAATTTCTTTATTATTTGGTTTCCAAATTTTGTTTATAGGATTAGTTTTTGCCGCTTTTAGAATTTTTTTATTTTCTTTAAACCAAATTTTGAAGTAATCTCGAGTAGCTCCTGTATTATTTTTTAAAGGTAAATAAGAGTGTTTATTAGGAGAATATTTAAAATTAGAACAAATATTTTGGGTGACTTCCATATTTCTAAATATTTGTTTATTCCAATTACTAGTATCTATATTCCAGTACGGACTATCAGGCTGCTCATTATCTAGTAGGTGAAACATCAGTTGATCAGGTGGAGTTTCCGAAGGTAAGAAGAGAATATTTTTAGTATTCTTGTCTTTATTTCTTTTATCACCATCCAGTATTATTAACGAAAGAGAGGAAAATTCAGGAACTTTTGCTTTAGACAAAGATAATAATTGATCTCCGCCTAAAGTGATTTTTTTCATAAGGTTAAGTTTCTTTTTTTGCTCCTTAGTAATTATACTATCTAGGAAAGCATAAGCTTCCTCATCTTCACAATAGCAATTAATTTTAAAGTTACTAGCTTTTTTTAGTGGTTCAACATTTAGAGATGCCACCATTTCTTTGAACGAAAAGTGACCATAGTTTTCTATTTTTCCTGTTGGATTATTTAAAAAATTAATTCCAATATCATTATTGTTTGCTTTATTAAGTCTAGATTGTTCTTTGAAATACAGCATTTTTGAAATAATTGTAGCTGAATGAGTAGTAAAAACAACTTGGATGTTGTATTTAGACGAAAATTTTCTTAGAACCTCTAATAATCCAATCTGTGCCTTTGGAAAAAGACTAGCGTCTAATTCATCAATAAGTAAAAGGCCACCTTTATAATTACTGTACTCCCTTTTTAATCTAACAAACGACAGTAGCGCAGATATTATTTGTCCAAGATTATCTTCACCAGTTGAAGCTCCAACAATATCATAATTACCATTAGATAGAACAGTTGAACTAACGTTATCTTTGTTAGAAGTTATAAGTGTATCAGGATTATCAGTAGTATATATTGGAGTAAAAATTTGATTTGAAATTTTTTTGAAACGTTCTTTTTCTTCGTCGTTTAAAACCTCTACATATTGTAATTTGCGACTTGCAAAAGGAGTAAGTCTTCTTAAATCTAGGTAAATTACAGGAAAAGTAACGTTTCGTGAAGTATTGCTGTTGATGGACTCAGTGCGTCGTAAAACAAGACGTAAATTACGATTTCGTGATGTTGATTGCAAAGTTGCCTTATATACTAGCTCCTCCAAAGCATCATTTATATCAAATTCAACTTTGTATTCTTTATCAGGAGTATCAAATTTCTCAGAAATTTTGAAATGATTACCGAAGTCACTTTCAAAACTATTACCATAAATAGTCCTATATAAATCTGGAGATTTTTCATTTTCTTCGTCTTCTTCTGTTTCTTCGAGTTCTTTATAGATTTTAAAGCTACAAATTTGTGCTAGCATACCTAATATTGAACTTTTTCCAACACCATTAATTCCACCAATTAGCGTTAGTTTTTCACCAATATCAATAGTTAGGTTTTCTAGCGCTCTAAATTGGTTAATGTACATACTTTTGATAAATGTTTTATTTTTGTTTAAGTCGGAAACCATTTATAACGTAATATCCTTTCTCCCTTGGTCTTATAGCTTATTTTCAATCGGTAGGTAATTATTTTTATCTACTTTTAGATTGTATTTACACTTCAGTAGCAAAATATAATCCAGCAGTTAAAGATGCTTTGAATTGTAAGTCGCGATTGTATTCAAGAAAATTATTATCTACAGAAACTATAGCACAATTTGGAGTAGGAATACCTAAATAATTAGCTAATTGGTAAGATAACAATTCTTGTAGAAATACACAATTTTCAAGTAATTTATTACCTTTATCTATGATAAATTGCTTTTTCAAATAGTAATTTTTTCCATTAGCTGCAGTGATAAATATAGGCCTGCTTTGACCCCTAGATGGATTTTTATCAGGATGCAACATCATAATAGAAGTTTTTTCTATCATATATTATTAAAGCCCTTTCTATATTAATTTATAAAAATTTATTTTTTAATGACATCAAATCATTGGTCAGATATCTCAATCTAAAACACTGTTAAAAGTATTAATCATCTCTTTAAATCACGACCAATCCAACAATCTTAATAACTTAATCTACTCATAATAATCTGTAATATGCTACAATAAATAAAAAAACAGGTGATAGTTATGAAACGCAATCTTGATGATATTTATAGAGTGCTTAAGGAAATTAGCATTTCATTATATGTGATTTTTGGAGGAATTGTAGCTATACTTTGCTACTTAGCACGTTAGAATAAATAATGAGATATTAAACCTCCAATAATTGCTGATATAAGATACTTTAGAACGGTTATAATAGCAGAAGTTAAGTTATTATTAACACGTTCTTTTCTTTTATCATTGATTAGATCATATTCACGTAATCCCTTATCAGTTAAATAATAGCCAGTTATTATATAGCTTTCGTTAAAGTCAAGATTTAAACCAATATAGTGATTATCAACAAGTTTACGTAAAACATAATTATCGTTGTAGTATTTATTACCAGTTGGCAAGGTTTAACCTGAGCCTATCTTTTTTATTATTTCCTTTTCTTTTTTTGTAAGTTCTTCCATTAAATCACGACCAGTCCAACAATTTTAAAATCGTCATCTTTTGTGACATTAATAGGCTTGTATTCTTTATTTAATGAAATCAGCTGACAATTTTCTCTATTATTACTAAATACAACCTTCTTAACGTACGAATTTCCATTCAACTCAGCAATTACAAATTGATTATTTCGGACTTCTTCAGTGTCATATATCCTATTAACATAGATAATTTGACCGTCAGAGAAAGTAGGGGTCATGGAATCTCCATTTACACGTAAGGCAAAATCATGTGCAGGTGGTTCGTTGTTAACCATAACTTCTTCATGTTGTTCATCAGTCAACCATTCACCAGTCCCAGCAGATACAGAACCAAGAACGTCAACGTAATATGTATTATCATTTTCATTAATAGGGTGGATTTTGTTTTGCTGACGTTTTTGGTCTTTAAGTTTGTTGTCAGCATAATCAACTACTTTCTTTTTATTTTCTGTATTTAGTTTTTCGTATTTAGATAATAGTCTAATCCTCAAACCGTCAGTATCACTCTCACTGATTTTTTTGAATCGTGGGTCAACATCTGACTTTAAAACATTAAAAAAATCAGCTAGTTTCTGAACGTTAACTGGGGACGGCAAACGTGTGCCTTTAAAATAACCAGTTAATGTACTTGCGGGAATACCAGTTTGTCTAGTTATATCAATTTGCTTTTTACCAGATAATTGTAATAACTCATTAAGAGTAGCCGAAATAACTTTTTTGTATTCTTTATCTTGTGGGGTTAATTCCGTTCTTGGCATAGTATCTTACCGTCCTTTACTTAAATTATGCATTAATTATAACATTTTTTCGCATTAATTTGAAAAAAACGGCAAAAAAAACGAAAAAATAGTTGAAATACGCATTAATGAGTATTATAATATACATGTAAGGTTGATAAGGGCTTTACGAAAACTAAAGAAAGGAGAGAGTTATGAAGAATGTACAAAAAAAGAAGAAACCAATTAAAGATTTCTTCTTCAAAATAAAATTGAAATTATGGGAACTGATTTCAATTGAAATAGAGATTAAGTTCAAGCGTTAGTTAGAAACTTAATCCAGAACAGCTAAAGAAAGGGGTGATAACCCTTATCTTTAGTGTACATTTTATCATAACAGCACAAAAATATGAACTGGAAAAAGTTTTTATTAGGTAATTTTGATTACACCAAGACAACTAAAAATGGTAAATATAATGTGAAGATAAATATTCAAGTTGGAATTTTACCAACAATAGTAATTATAGTTTTAATAGCATGGTTAATCATAAAATAGGAGATCGATACAGGAATGAAGATTGTTATTCAAACGACTAAAGGAACAATAGAATCTCCTGAGTTTCCAGAAATAGTAAGAGAGCCTTTAAAGGAAAAAATAGACAAGTTAGCAGATGATTTAATGGATAGTTGGTTTAATCATTCAGTGTATTTCAGAGTAGATGGTTGGGCTTGTATCTTAAATAAAAAAGAATTCATGTCTATTACTTTAACGGGCTAGATAGAGTGGAATTTAAGAAAAATAGGAGGCGTGAGCTATGAAAAAAGAAACAGCAAGAGAATGCTATTTAAAACAATTTAAACATGAAAACGATAAGGTATCAGATTTATTTGGAAGTGATATTGATAAGGTAGGAACTGAAATTGTTGATTTACTAAAAGAAAAAGACTTAACACACGAACAAGCGTATGCAAGTCTTCAATATGCGTATAACTTAATTAAATACGAGTCTAATTTTTTGAAACTTCAATAAGACTAATTGGTTCTAGTTCAAAACCTTTATCAACAAGAATAAATGGAAGATCAATTTTTGAATCTAGGTACGACACATTTAATAATCTATATTCAGGATTATCTAGATGAAATTCATCAAGTGATGTAGCTAATGAAATAGATTCTTTAAGCAAAGCTAAAGGATCGTTATATAAGGGAAGAGGGTTAGCAAAACGTTTCCCAAGGTATTTAGAAAAAACAAACTCTCTAATGTCATTGGGAAATTTACTATTTTCAACAATTGATAGTCTTTCATAGTAAGGAATTAAATCAGGAGTTGTTTTACTAATCATGATAGTATAATTATTTTCAAAGTTTAATGTGTTGGCAAAAAATAGTTTATCATTATGTTTCCAAAGAATTTTATAGGTAGGCAAATCTTCATGACCATTATATTCTAGAAATTCTTTAAAAATTACGTTAACGGTATATTCAAGATATTTAGCTTCAACAAGATTCATATTAAAACCTTCTTTCTAATTACTAGCAAATAAACATTTTTAGGAGGCTGTCTATTTGCTAATACTTATTTTACTACAATATGTTGTAGTAATCAAATGTATATAACACTATATATAGGGTGGTGGTAGATGTGTGGGATCAGTTAGAAGAATTGCTTAAATCTAAAAATATAACAAGATATAAATTAAGTAAATTAACAGGAATTGGACAAACAACTTTACAAAGTTATAAAGACGGTGTTGAGCCTTCATTTAAAAATATGTGCAAAATAGCAGACGCATTAGACGTCAGCTTGGATTATTTTAGAAAGGAAGATGATTAAAAATGAAAGAAGATATTACTGATTTAATTAGTACAAGTATTAACGAATTAAAAAACGCCTCACAAAAAGAAGACATTATAGCCGAAAGTAAAATAATTAATACTATAATTTCTTTATGTGAAGCATATAAAAACATTATCTAACTGTTCTGATTTTATTTAATAGTCGTAAAAAATCAGAATAAGCATCTTCATAAGCTGTAATAACAGATATATCAGATGAGATGTATGTTTCTTTAGATAATTTAGCAGAAACAAAAGCAATAGCTAAGTCATGAGCTATTTGTTCATTTGACAACATATTATTCATAAAAGTACACCTCCTTTCACTAGGAGATAAACAAATTATATCAAAGATAAAATAGAAAGAGAGATGATTAAAATGCCTAAAATTACATTGAAAGCTGCTAGAGTTAACGCTGGTTTAACTCAAAAAGAAGCAGCTAAAAAGATAGGGATTAGTTATCAAACCTTATCTGATTATGAGAAAGATGAAAGCAAAATAAAGCTTTCGATGATTAGAAAAATGTGTAGTGTCTATAATATGCCTATAGATTGCATTTTTTTAAAATAAAAATACGCATTAATGAGTATTGAGAAGGAGATGTTAGTATGAATGAATTAATAAAAGTTAAAACAAAAGAAGATGTTCAAGTAGTCTCAGCTAGAGAGCTACATGAAACATTAGGTGTTAAAACAAGATTCAGTTTGTGGGTAAAGCAAAATTTTAAACACTTCAGAGAAAATATTGATTTTAGCTCCGTAGTTACAACTACACACCAAAATCAATATGGTGGGACTAAAGAAATACAAGATTATGCATTAACCATCGAAATGGCCAAACACATCGCCATGATGAGTGGAACTGATAAAGGATATGAAATCAGAGACTACTTTATCAAGGTAGAACAAACTTGGAATAGTCCTGAAATGGTTATGAAGAGAGCTTTAGAAATTGCCAACAAGAAAGTAGAAAAATTGAAACTTGAAAATCAACAAATGCAACCTAAAGCATTATTCGCTGATAGTGTTGCAGCAAGCCATACAACAATCTTAATTGGTGAGTTAGCTAAGATTTTACGTGGCAATGGAATAAACATTGGCGCTAACAGACTGTTCCAATGGATGAGGGATCAAGGTTATCTCATCAGTAGAAAAGGAACAGATTACAACATGCCAACTCAAAGAAGCATGAACTTAGGGTTGTTCAAAATTAAAGAATCAACTATTACACATAGTAATGGTTCGGTATCTATCAGTAAAACAACAAAAGTTACTGGTAAAGGACAACAATATTTCATCAACAAGTTCATGAAGATGAATGAGACAGCAATTAGCTGAGATTAATTTTAAGGTAGGTGGTATAGGTGATTGTAACAGCTACTTATGAACATAAGCTTTCTGATGCTGATATTGAAAGAATTGCTGAAAGAGTGGTTAGGAAGCTTAAACAAGATGAGGATCAAAATAAGCTGCTAAACATAACAGAATCAGCTAAGTACTGTGGCGTATCAAAAGAAACGTTTTGGAGATGGCGAAAGAGGTACAAAAATCTTCAGAATATTGCAATAACAGCTGGTGGGGTTGTTCAGTTCAGAGCTGAAGATTTAGATAAGTTTTTAGAAAGCAAATAAGAAAGTAAAAAAAAGAAGATGTTAGAAAAAATATAAAAGGAGTGGAATATGGAACCAATACTAGCAGTGATTGTAGCGTGTATAGCTTATGTAATAATTTTTATTTTGGTTAGTTGGCTCAAGGATTTATTTACGAATTGGAGGAATTAAAGATGTGGTGTATATACGGTATTCTGCTATGCATAGCATACGCAGGGAGCATTGATTTGTATAGATATTTGAAAAGAAAGGATGATGAGAAATGAATAGTACAGGTAAGGGTTTTATAAATTTAAGTTCTTTAGCAGCAATTTTCTTTAGTGGTTTGAGTTTTGGAATGGGTCACTTATATATAGGGTCTGGTTTCGTAGCTTGGTTTGTTTTATCACTAGTGGCTTTAACGGAAATACGCAAAGATGAGGAGGCAAAAGAAAATGATTAGTTTATCAATGCTTGTAGTAGGTATCTTAGTGGGGTTGATGCTGTATCCAATGGTTGAAGCCATTGAGGACGGAACATTCTTTGATTGAGCGATGAAGACGAACATCATGAAAGGAGGTGAGATTGTGGCAGAACAAAAAAGATAGGTGCTGCAACACCTATCAAAAAAGAAACTGAATACCAAAACAAAGTATTCAGTGATATCAAAGATTTAGAAAATAATATAGAGTCAATACAACTCTATATACATATTAACATATTGTTCACTGTTTTGCACTTAGAACAAGAGCAATATGAGTTTTTAAAGAAGTTGGAAAGCATCTATGGCAGGTACGATGATGGATAATTTTGAATTTAAATTTGATAGGATAGTCGGTTCTAAGGTTCAGTTTGAAATCGATGATCTTGATGCATTTAAGCGAGAACTAAGAAAAGGTCATCTTAAATTTAATGCATCGCCCGCAGATCATAACATGATTTCAAATGCTCAGCGAAAGAAAATTTATGCCTTATTTCGTGATATCTCAGACTACACGGGATATGAAGAACAAGAAGTGAAACATCGCTTAAAATTCAAATTTTCGTACAATACAGGGTACGGAAATTTCTCACTGAGTAACTGCACTAAAGAACTGGCAACACAATTCATCCGTTTTGTGATAGAGTTTTGCTTTCGATATGACATTCCATTCGATTCAAAAGCAATGGAAAACACAATCGATGCAGAACGTCGTGTGTTTCTATGCTTGGTGCATAAGCAGTGTACTGTTTGTGGATCAAGACAGGGACTGCAGATAAATCACGAAGATACGGTCGGTATGGGAAACAATCGTAATCATATCGACCATAGAAATCATAGATTAGAAATGCTTTGCTTTAAGCACCACAGTGAATTTCACAACATTGGAGCTAAAGCATTCGCTGAAAAGTACCATTTTCATGGTATCAAGCTAAGCGATAAAAGCATTTTAAGCTTAAGGCTTATGAGTCAAAAACAAATGGATGAATTCGATAAAGAATACAAAAGACAAAAGGAGCTGAATAAAAATGACTGAAAAGCGTTACTTCTGGATTAAACTTCAGATGGATTTCTGGAAGAGTCCAGTCGTTAAAATGTTGAGAAAACCATCAGGGGGTGACACATATGCGGTCATCTACCTAGAGATGATTCTGTTATCACTTGAGAATAATGGATATATCTATTATTCGGGTGTGGGTGATAGCTTTGCTGAAGAAATTGCTTTGGTGCTAGATGAAGAAACAATCAACGTTGAATTCGTTCTAGCATTCTTAAAACAGAAGCGATTGATTGAATTTAGTGATGACACATCCTTTAAGTTTACTGAAGATGTGACTGCTGATTTGGTTGGGTCAGAAAGTGCATCAGCTCGCAGAGTTCGAGCATATCGTAAGCGTCAAAAAACGATTGCTAGCGAACAAAAAACGTTACAATGTAACACCGATGAAACGAACCGTAACTTAGATATAGATATAGATAAAGAGAAAGATATAGATAATAATATACGATCATTTTCTGACGAAAACGATCAAGTCAATTCTCAAAATAAACAACCTAAAGAACAACCTAAGTCATCTAGCAATAAACAACATAAACCAACTAAAAAAGAATTGGATGAAAGATTTGAAAGCTTATGGGCTTTATATCCTAGAAAAGTCGGTAAGCAAAAGGCTCGTAAGTACTATGAGCGAGCAGTTAAGAATGGCACTAGCGATGAAATCATCAAAAAGGGTATTGAGAGCTACAACAAAGAGATTCGAGTTCAAGGTACTCAAACTAACTTTATTCAACATGGTGCTACTTGGTTTGGTAACGCTGGGTGGGAAAATGAATACAACTTTGAACCACCCAAGCGAAACAACACTCAGCGACAATTGATCCAAAAAGAAAAGTTGCCAGATTGGGCTAAGAATGCAGGTAAGAAACAACCGTCAAATTCAATTATGTCTAGGGCTGAGAAAGCTAAAAACGAAGCTGAAATTAATGAGTTGTTGAGGAGGCTGTCGCAATGAAGAAAAGAATTGCAGAATTCAAAGACGCTAAAGGTCAATTTGTTAAACGATATGACAAGTTGGTCGATAAAGATGGGGTTCAATACATGGTAAGTGAACATCATGATAGATATCTAGTGTTAGTGAGTCTGTCAGATGTTAGACCACCAATGCCAGTAATTCCATCTGATTTAAAGAATGATTATGTAAAGGTAGGTTAGAGCATGGAAAGGAAAATTATAGATGAATGGCCAATTGATGCTAAGTATACAGCAGTCAAATTCAGCGATGACACTTATGGACTAAAGCAGTTCATCGCAAATAAAGGTGATCTATTCGAAGATGACCTAGTTGTCTTATATAGTCCAAAGATTGATTCAATGCGATGCTTTGAGACAAGTGAGCATTTAGCAGAGATCAGAAAATTTGTTGAGTTTCTAGATGATGTTGTAGTAAAGGAAGGTATGGAAAATGGCAAAAGTAAAGATTAATTTTAGTATCGATTCATTGGCAGAAGGTGCAGGTAAAGAACTGATTGAACGTGAGTTGAGTGACATCTTTAACAACATCAACGATCCAAATGCAGATCCAACAAAGAAACGTAGTCTAATCGTTAAAGTTGATTTTGTTCCAGATGCAGACTATGACGAAGTTAAAGCATCAATCAATGTTTCTAGTAAACTTGCTCCTGCAGCACCAGTTACAACTAAGATCATGACTGGACGTGATTTGAATACAGGAATGATTGCAGCTAGTGAACTTAAGTCTGGAGTTAAGGGTCAAACTTATATCGATGAACAAGGCGATGTTAGAACAGACACTGGCGAAAAGGTTGAAGATATTGAAAAGAAAAGCAAGATCATAGACTTGCAAGAAAAGAGAGGTTAACAACATGGATTTAACAAAAGAAGCACTAGATTACTTAACAGAACGAGGTATTAGACCTGAAGAACGAAAATTAAAAATTAATGGCCAAGAATACATTATCGATAAAAATGGTGAGCCGGTATTGGTCGAACCAGTAATTTATAAGGCTAAAGAGCCAATCAGATTAAATACTCTATCTGGTTTAGTCGATTACATCAAGTCAAACATTGATGGTTTTGATGACTTAATCTTACATGTAGTTGATGAAAAGCTGGTCGAATTAAAAGGCAAGTTACAACCTAATGGGGATCGTGAATTGTTAGCAGTAGTAACTGCAATCGTCCCAGAATTCGATTTTGATTCATACATGGATATCGAATCGTTTAACATCGCCTTACAATCACAATTTGTAAAGACTGATGATAGAGATATCTTACTTAAGGTTGTTGGAAACCTTAAAGAAGATAATGTCCGTAGCACTGGCGATGATGGTATCAGTCAAGCAGTAACAATCAAGTCTGGAATTGCTACCGCTGAAAACATTAAGGTACCTAACCCAGTGATCCTTGCACCATACAGAACATTTGTTGAAGTGAAGCAACCTGAAAGTAAGTTCATCTTTAGGATGCAAAGTGGGCCACGTGGTGCAATCTTTGAAGGCGATGGTGGCTTATGGCGAGTTGAAGCAATTAAGACAATTGCTAAATATTTAGAAGAGCGATTAGAAGGAACTGGAGTAGTATTACTTGCTTAATTATTCAAAGTGTAAGAATAGTCTGTTAGGAGTGATGTGAATGGCGGCTATATACATAGCTTATGACGACAAAGAAAGAATTTTGACTGTTGGTACTGCTAAAGAGTTGGCCAAGTATCTTGAAATTAAACCGAGATCTGTCGTTGATAGTGCAACTAGGCTCAAAAGGGGAGTTATAAACCCTAAAATTAAAATCTATCGTGTTAGAGGGGTATGAAATGGACATTGAATTTATAGGATATGTCATAAAAATTGGTAATTATTATTTTGGAGGCAGAACCCAAAATTCGATTAGTGTTTATAAAAAAGTACAACAAGCAGAGATATACGATGAAGATGAATTAGACATCGCAGAAAGAGTTGCATCTGACTTAGGTGGAACAATTAGAAAGATATATGTTTCTGATAAGGAATGATGAAGATGAACAAAAATATTAAAGAAATATCAAAAAAGCTTGAGTCTGAATTTTGGTATGATTTTAAAAATTGGAAGGAGCTAAACTAGATGATTAAAAAGCAATCACCAAGACAAAAGATAAGAAATCGAGCTAGATATTGGGATAGTGATTATCTAGCAGGTTTCGTTAAAGGTTTAAAGATTAGACAAGAATATGAATACAGACGTGGTATGAGAGATCTGCATAAGAAAATAAGCGAAAGGTATGGGTTGGATGATGAATAGAAATAAAAATACTAAATCGATGCTGGCAGAACTTAGAGAAGAATATCCTATTGATTACGAAATTGAAAACATAAGGGTTGATGTTGTAGATAAAAATGATAACTATGATGATTATGCTGATTTTGATGAATCTAAATTGTGGGAGGTAAGAATTTACTACCATGATAAGTTGTTTACAATCAGACATAAATATACAGATCTATTTGAAATTTCAGATGATAACTACCTAGATATACATGATTTAGATGATCTCGGAAAGATTATTAACATAATTGGCAAGCATTTGAAGAGAATCAGTTACGAGTGGAGAATTGAATCAAATGATAAAGTTCAATAAAAAAGCATTTAATAAAATCTGCAAAGAAATAGATGAACTAGCAATAAGCAGGAGGAGTAAAGTGATGATGGAGTTTTCAAAAGAAATCAAACAAGAATCTAAGAGAATACAAGAACGAGCAACAGAAGTAGCTGGGCTTTTAAGAGAATTAGAAGGCTACGAAGGAATTCTAATAGCTTTAGGTAAAGGCGATGCAATGGGAGCTACTTTCATAAGTGAAAAGAATTCAAATACACCGTTAATTCTATATAAAATTTTCGAAAGAATGACTGATGTAGATAAGTTAGCATTCATGGCGATGGTTTTAGGACTTGAAGAAGAATAACATTTGACCCTAACAAGTCTTAAAACTGTTAAATATTGGCTTATGTCTATTTGAACATTATACATTCACAAACAGCGTAAATCAGGATCTCTCAAATGACATAAACAGTACAGGCTTAGCACTTGTCAAAGGATGCTAAGTCATAGGTGGTAAAGATACAAGGAAGCTACAAACAAAAATTTTTTGAAAAGGAAGTGAATAGCTCCTCCTCGTTAATATTACTTAAGTTTACATCGTAGTAACCTAGTAGATTTACTACCGAAACCAGACTTTCTTTTAAATACACGTTACAGTTACAAATAAATTTGGAAGGAGTTAATCCTCCGTGCATTATATTCTTCGTGTGTGACTGTAACATTGCCTTGCATCCACATGATTTGAGATGGTCACACGTTTTGAGGGCGTGGTAAGGCTTATACCGGTATAGAAAATAAAATGACAGGAGTGACATCATGGCTAAAAAATACAAGATAGAATTTACTGATGATGATATGGAAAACATGAAATTGTATATCGACGGAGAAGAGAAACTAATCAATTTTCTAAAGTTAACGTATCATATTGATGAATCTTATAAAAAAGACACAAAGAAAGTAGTACTTAGATATTTAGAACCTAATACTTATGAAGTGAAATTTGATGTTTTAGGAAATCAGCTTGGTTTATTAGATATAGTGCCAAGCGATTTTGATTAAGGGAGTAATTATTTATGAAATATTTAGGAACAAATGAAGCGATGCCTGCAAAGGTAGGATCGTACAAAGGATATAGATACTTTATCATTCCAAGTCTATTTGGAGCTTTAAACGGTTATGCTGAGTTACCTAAGAGTTGGAAAGATGGCGATGAAGACGAGCTAACAGTTCATGGTGGTGTAACGTTTAAAGGATATGTTAAAAGAAATTATTGAAAAGGAGGCTAAATAGTGAAGTTATATTTGGTGGAGTATACAGTCGGCAGCGTCATAAGAAACATGATTGTTAAAGCTAAAGACCACAAAGCAGCAGAAAATCAAGTTAAAGTTTCTGTGATAGCAAACATTCATGATGATAATTTTTAGGAGATGTAAGTATGAATTTTGATATGAAAGGCGAAATATTATTTGAAGATGGTTTGAGAGTTCATTTTAAATGTTACAGAGGACAACGAACAAATACCATTAAATATTTTGATGAAAATAACGAAGAAGTGCCATATAACAAAATATGGGGTA
>OGIX01000114.1_pt1 | contig 73292 bp, 68 predicted proteins | sample 1571901 | NCBI WGS metagenome assembly OGIX01 (sample SAMEA2582102, study PRJEB24529) | metagenome | biome: Human gut stool | place: China | collected 2011
CTATATTTAAAAGTGTGATAATAATTTAAGGAGTGTAACTAGTGGAAACTATTAGTATTGAGCTAAGTCAAGAGGTATATAGATCCGATGCGGAGAAAATGGTTAATTGGCTTAGCGACAAAGAAATAATTAGCAATTTGAATGAGGATTCTAATGTTACAAGGAATCTAATTAATATGATAAATAGAATAGACATGCCAATATTAACCCATCTATTTAATAATAATTGTAGTTTTTTTACTATTAAAAATATAAACCAAACAGTAGGTTTTTTAAGATTAATTCCTAAAAATAAAGGTGTTGAAATAGTAATTGCAGTTGGAGAAAAGGAATTATGGGGAAGAGGAATAGGCTATAATGCTGTATTAGAAGCTTTAAAGAAAGCTTTTTTTGACTTAAGAACAGATAAGGTAGTTGCAAAAGTAAAAAAAGCAAATAAAAGATCAAGAAATCTTTTTAAAGGAATTGGATTTACGGAAGTTAAAGAATTAGAAAAAGAAGTTGAATATCATATGACAAAAGATGCTTTTTGGAAAATAGCTTCATGAGAATATTTTGATTGTAGGTTAAAAAGAAGAGATAGAAGTAGATATAGAAAAGCTTTTTTTAAATAATATGACAAAATGCACTTAAGGCTTAAGCTTTAGGTGCATTTTTATATTGGGATATATAGGATCTAATAGTTTATTCCAGCAGACTTAATATTTTCTTTATCACTTTGAGAACATGGGGTAACTCCATATGTCATTTTACAATTTGGACATACATCTACAAATGTATTCATTGTAAAATCATAACCACATGAACATGTAATTGTATGTGGAGTATTTAATTTCATATCTGCCTTACCTTTTTCCCTAACTCTATCTACAATAGCCTTCCCATCTTTACTATGTGTACCGCATCCACAAGCCATAATAATATCCTCCTTGAAATTTAAAATATAATATTTATTTTATAGTAAGTTACATATACAGTCTGTAACTATTGTTACGATAATTAAATAAAAAATTCTATATGTACAGTAGGTAAAAGCAAATAGTACGTATGTAGTCGTGGACACAAATAGCAAAGGAGTTATATATGGATCTAAGGTGGTTGCAGAAAGGATGATTAAGAAAGGAAGAGGATAAAGAATTAAATTATACACATATAGTAACGAGCTTGGTAACAAGAGCAGAAATAGCAGCGGGAAAATGAAGAATTTTAAGGAATAACAGAAAGATGGTAACAATTCTTAATAGGAATTGGTAACGAGCGTTAACAAGAATTGAGCTCGTTACCATGCTTGTTACCATAAGAAATGAGAGTATTACTGGGATAAGGGCAGAATGGTAACAAGGTAACAAGAATTATAATATGAAATATAAAATATATGTATAAGAAGAGGTGTTTGTACACGTACACACGCGTAAGAGTTTTGAACGCTTGTTACCATGCTCGTTACCATTCTTGTTACCTTATTAGTAATAATATAGGTATATAATCAGTCAAAATTGTTAATAAGTATTTTATTTATAATCAAGAATAATACAGAATAATTTATGAACATATTACTCTAAATATTTAGTGATATAATTATGATCTATAGAGAAAAGATTATTAATTATGGAGGGAGTAAGATGAATAAATTAAATGTATTAGAAGTTACTTTTGAATTTAATGGAATGATATATAAAATATATACAGTTATATTAAGTGATGATAAAGAAATGATTTTAATTGATTGTGCATGTCCTAATTTTTAGTATTGATAGAAGAATGTGTAACTAAAAATAATATAGATTTAAGTAATTTGACAAAGTTAATCATAACTCATCATGATTTTGATCATATGGGATCAGCAGCTGATTTAAAATTAAAGTATTCAAATATCCAGATATTAGCGTCATTAAAAGATGAAAAATATATTAGTGCAAAAGAAAAGTCTTTAAGACTTCAACAAGCAGAGTCAATATATGATAATTTGACAGAAGAGCGAAAAGATGAAGCACTTAATTTTCATAAATTATTAGAATCAATAGATAATGTAGATATAGATATAACCTTAAACGATGGTGATACATTCGACTGGTGGGGTGGTATAGAGATAATTGAAACACCCAGTCATATGCCAGGACATATATCGATTTATGTAAATGAAAGTAGAACATTGATAGCCGGAGATGCTTTAGTAATAGAGGATAAAAAATTAGCCATTGCAAATCCACAGTATACATACTTAAAAATTGTAATAAAAATCCTTTTAATAACTTTAAGTGGAAATTTAATGCTAAAAATGGAAGATATAACTTGTTAAGTAAAAGAGTCAAAAATTAAGATAAGTACTTAAAAAATAAGTTAAATTTAAATAATTGAGGATATAGCTTTTTACTTATATCCACATTAGTAGTAATATTTATAGAAAGACTAGTCAAGCAATAATTATTAAGACAAATAAAAGATTAAGAAATTTATTTAAAGAAATTGGATTTATGGAAGTTAGAGGGTTAGAAGGAGAAATTGAATATAAAATAACTAAAGAAATGTTTTTTGAATGCTTAAACTACGTAATAATAACAGGTTAAGTGATATCAAATAAGAAATTAGTACCATTGAATGGGAGTGGCGAAAGCCACCTTTTTTATTATATAAAAATAAAAATGATTAATTTCTAAAAGAAAAAATATGTTTTATATTTTTTAAAATTAGCTAAATAAAGAAAAATAATATGCTATAAGCGAACTTGTGAAAATATAGTAATAGGTGTAGAAAAAATAGTTATATAATTACTAAATAACACACTTAGGTATAAATTTAAAAATCTATACCTGAATACTAATATAAATTATATATATAACATTAAAAGGTGTAGGAAAATCTACACTTTTTAATATTATTAAGGAGGATGATTTTTCATGTTTAAGGTTGATGATTATATAATGTACGGTAGGACAGGGGTATGTAAAGTTATAGATATAACTAATGAGAGATTTATAAATGGTGAGGAAAGAAAATATTATGTATTAAGTGGTATTCATAATAATAATAATAATACAATAATAAAAATTCCTTTAGACAATACTAAAATTCCAATGAGAAAGATAATTTCTAAAGGGGATTTGACTTCATTAATAAATGATATGCCTAATATGGATACATTATGGATAGATGATGAAAAAAAAAGAAGCAATAAATTTAAAACGATGCTTAAAAGTGGTAAATGTGAGGACTTAATTGAATTAATATCTAATAAAAGGTATTTAAAAAAATTAAATAAAGCAGACAAGGAGATTATAAAAGAAGCAGAAAGATTAGTAAGTGAAGAGTTTGCAATTATTTTAAATATTTCTCCTAAGGAAGTGAATTCATATATATCAAGTAAAAAATCTTAATGAATTATTTTTATACTATATTTTGTTTAAAGATTTAATAAAGTTAAAGAACATAAAAATATAGGCAAAATATTAGAAAACTTAGGATAAGGAAGTTTTGGAAGGCTATGTTTACTTGATATATTCAGCTTAGATAAAATTAATATAAAAATATAATTGTGAGTATAATTTTATAAGAAAAGGTGGATTTTAAAGGTAGCGTATCACCTTCACCATAATATTTTTAGTTTATACAAGGTCATAGTTAGTAACTATGGCTTTTTCTATATCTAGAATTAGTCTATAAAGATAACTTCTGATAAAATTTAATTAACAAATATTTCAATTGGGAAGAGGTGTATTTATTGAAACAAGGTTTATACGAACAAGTCATTAACCAAGAAATATTAGACCAATTAAATAGTTTAGAGCAGGATAAATTTATTATAAATAAATCTGATATAGATAAAGAAGAAGCTAAAGCTATACTTTCTCAGTACATAGTGCAGGTTATAAGAAAATCTCTTAATTATATAAGAGATAAGGAAAAAGATGATGGAGCTAAGCTTTTAAAGCAGATTGAAGCTTGTAATGAGATAATTGACATATTAAGTACTGTGTCAAATGAGGAGGATATTAAGAAATATAACATAGATGAAAATGGAAAGATGTTAACGGCTCTTTATTCTAGAGTTAATAATAAGAAAGCTTTATCTGAAAAGAGTGTTGTTAGACCTATAACTCCTTTATCTCAAAGTTCTCTTTTTACTGGAGCATCTTTAGAGCCTAATATGTTAAGTGAGTTAAATAAGGAGATAGTATCTTGTGATTCTATAGATCTACTTGTTTCTTTTGTTAAGTGGAGTGGTATAAGATGTATTATTGAAAGTCTTAGGGAAGCAACGGAAAATGGTAAGAAGCTTAGGATAATAACTACATCTTATATGGGAGCTACTGATTTAAAAGCTATTCAGGAGTTAAGTAAATTACAGAATACAGAGATTAAAATATCTTATGATACAGATAGGACAAGACTCCATGCTAAGGCATATATGTTTAAGAGAGATACTGGGTTTACTACTGCTTATATAGGATCTTCAAATATTTCTAATGTTGCATTAACTTCAGGATTAGAATGGAATATAAAGATTACTGAGCAAGATTCCTTTGATATTATAAAGAAGTTTGAGGCTACCTTTGAAAGCTATTGGAATGATGCAGAGTTTGTATCCTATAGTGGAACAGAGGATGATATAAGAAGGCTTAAGATGTCTTTAAAAAGTGAAAGAATTGATGAAAGAAAAGAGGGAAAGTTTAATTTTACTTTCGATATAAGACCATATTCTTACCAAAAGGAAATATTAGAAAGGCTTCAAGTTGAAAGAAAAATACATAATAAGTATAGAAACTTAGTTATTGCAGCAACTGGTGTTGGAAAAACTGTAATTTCAGCTTTTGATTATAAGAATTTCTGCAAAGAAAATATAGGAAAGTCTAATAAGTTATTGTTTGTTGCTCATCGTGAAGAGATATTAAAGCAAAGTATGGATACCTTTAGATGGATATTAAAAGATAATAACTTTGGTGAGTTGATGGTAGGGGGAAGAGTTCCAGAGAGTTTAGATCATTTATTTGTTTCTATACAAAGTTTAAATAGTAAAGATTTATGTGAAATAACATCTAAAGATTATTATGATTTTATTATAGTAGACGAGTTTCACCATGCAGCAGCTCCGTCTTATCAAAGGCTATTAAGTTATTATGAACCAAAAGTTTTATTAGGATTAACTGCAACTCCTGAAAGAGGAGATGGTAAAGATGTATTTAATTATTTTGAAGATAGGATTTCAGCAGAAATAAGATTGCCAGAAGCTATAGACAGAAAGCTTTTAAGTCCATTTCAATATTTTTGTGTTACAGATACAGTTGACTTAAGTAAGCTTAAGTGGAGTAGAAAAGGATATGAAATAAGAGAATTAGATAATCTTTATACTAATAATGATATGAGATCAAATATGATTATAACAAGTATAAATAAGTATGTTACAGATATAAACTCTGTTATTGGATTAGGGTTCTGTGCTGGTGTTGAACATGCTATTTACATGGCTAATTATTTTAATAATAATGGGATTTCATCAATTGCTCTTCATGGTAAAAGTTCTGATGAAGAAAGAAATGATGCTAAGAGAAAGCTTGTAAATGGTGAGATAAAATTTATATTTGTTGTGGATCTTTATAATGAAGGTGTTGATATTCCAGAAGTTAATACAATTCTTTTCTTAAGACCTACAGAAAGTTTAACTGTATTCTTACAACAGTTAGGAAGAGGGCTTAGATTAAGTGAAAATAAAGAATGTCTAACAGTTTTAGACTTCGTAGGTCAAGCTCATAAGAATTATAACTTTGAAGAAAAGTTTAGGGCTCTTATAGGAAGAACAAGTAATTCAATTAAGAATTATATAGAAAATGGATTTTTAACTTTACCTAAAGGATGCTATATTCAATTAGAAAAACAAGCTAAAGAATATATTTTAAGAAATATTAAATCAGCATCTAATACTAAGAATAATTTAATTAGTAAGTTAAAAACATTCCAAGGAGATACTGGTCTGGAATTAACATTAGAAAACTTCTTAGCATATAACCATATATCTTTGACAGATTTCTATGGTAAAAAAGGAGATAGAAGCTTTGCAAGATTATCTGTATTAGCTGGAGTAAGAGAAGAATTTAATGATGTAGCCGAAAATGAAATCACTAAGAAATTAAAAAATATACTTTTGGTAAACTCAAGAAGATTTATTGAATTTATTAGAAGAATAATAAAAGATTATAACGATATTTCAGATGTAGACTTTAATGAGGAAGAGAGATTAATGCTAAATATGATATATTATACGTTCTATAATAATGCTCCTAATAAAGAAGGATTGTTATCATTAAGAGAGGGGATTAATAAACTTCTTAATAATAAAGTTATGATGGAAGAAGTATGTGAAATATTAAATTACAATTATAATCATATTGATTTTGTAGATAAAGAAATAGATTTAGGATTTATTTGTCCTTTGGATTTACACTGCGACTATTCGAGAGATGCAATTATGGCTGCTTTGGGATACTTTAATGAAGATAAAAAACCAGCCTTTAGAGAAGGTGTTAAGTATTTTGAAGATAAGAAATTAGATATATTCTTCATTACTTTAAATAAATCAGATAAAGACTTTTCTCCATCAACATTATACGAGGATTATGCTATTAACGAAAAGTTATTCCATTGGCAAAGTCAAAGTACTACATCAGTAGAGAGTACAACAGGACAAAGATATATAAAATATTTATCTCAAGGAAATAAGGTTGCTTTATTTGTAAGAGAGTATAAAAATAAAGATGGTATAACATATCCATATACTTATCTTGGAACTTGTGAGTATAGGAGTCATACTGGAAGCAAACCTATAAGCTTTGTATGGGAGCTTCATGAGGAGATTCCACCAAGCATGATAAATAAAGCAAATAAAACTATTATAATTTAGAAATTATAAGTAAAGGGTTATATATCGCCCTTTTAATATTTGCAGATAAATAATGTATAATGTAATTAAGTTAATTTTAAGGGGAAGTTATGAGGCGAAATAGGGTAGTATATTTAATTCTAATAATAATAGTTATGATTTTAGGGTTATTATCAAGGAAATTAGATAATCTTCCAGTAATAGTTTCTTTATATGCAGGAGATATATTATGGGCACTTATGGTATTTTTAATTGTTGATTTTGTATTTAATAACAAACCTATATTATTTAATATTTCAATAGCTATAATATTTTCATATGGAATAGAAATTAGTCAATTATATCACGCACCTTGGATTGATAGTATAAGGAATACAACTTTAGGTGGACTTATTCTTGGCTTTGGATTTCTATGGAGTGATTTGATATGTTATACAATAGGGATTTTTATTGGTGGAATTATTGAGAGTATTTTTAAAAGGATAAACACAAAAAGATAAATACTAAAATTAAAATGATATATTTATAAAAATAGGATGGTGGTAGAGTGGTATTTGAAAAGATAAAGTTAGGAGAGGTTTATACAGCTTTAGAAAGTGGTAGCGGTGTAGTTGAAGCTTATATACCTACTAATAGCGCAGAGATAAATATAGACAGAAAAAGGCCAACAGTTATCATATGTCCAGGTGGTGGATATAGGTTTACTTCTGATAGGGAAGCTGAACCTGTAGCATTAAGATTTATGGCTGAAGGCTTTAATGCCATAGTTTTAAGATATAGTGTAGTACCAATAAGATATCCTCAGCAATTATTAGAGCTTGCAGCTACAGTAGATTATGCTAGAAAGATGAAAGATAAGTGGAATGTTGACAATGAAAATATAATAGTATGTGGTTTTTCAGCTGGAGGTCATTTAGCAGCATCCTTAGGAACTTTATGGACAGATAAGGTTATTAAAGAAAGATTAGGCTTAGAAGCTGGAGAAGTAAAACCTAATAAAATTATATTGTCTTATCCAGTTATAACTAGTAATAATTTTGGGCATCAAGGATCCTTTGACAATTTATTAGGTGAAGACTCAACTGATGAAGATAGAAGAAAGCTTTCTATAGAAAATTTGGTAAGTAAGGATACGCCACCGACATTTATATGGCATACCTTTGATGATAAAACAGTACCAGTTCAAAACTCTCTGCTTTTAGCTAGCGCCTTAACAGAGTATGAAGTACCTTTTGAAATGCATATATATCCTAAAGGGGTTCATGGTTTAAGTCTTTGTGAAAAAGCTACTGCAAAGGATGGAGAGAAGAAGCTAATTGACGGTCATGTAGCTAGCTGGTTTAGATTAGCAATAAAGTGGATAAATTTGACTTGAGTGACTTCTTAGGAATGTAAGTCAAATAAGGATGTGATTTAATGATAATTAATGTATTTATAGAAAATAGAAACGAAGATAATGCAAAGTATATGAAAGCTTACATGAAGGATAATTTTGAATATTTAGGTATTAAAACACCATTAAGAAAAGAGTTAGAAAAGGAATTATTAAAAGAAAAATCTAAGGAAGCTTTAATAGATAAAGACTTTGTTAAGATGTTATGGAACTATGAATATAGGGAGTTACAGTATGTAGCGCTAGATTATCTTGTAAAACAGAAGAAGAAGCTTCAAAAAGAGGATATTAATTTTATAAAGGATCTTATAATTACAAAATCATGGTGGGATACAATTGATTTAATTGCAAGTCATTTAGTTGGGGAGTTATGTAAAAAGTATCCTGAGCTTATTGATGAGTATATATTATATTGGAGCAAGGATTCTAATATGTGGCTTAGGAGAACAGCTATCTTAACTCAGCTAAAGTTTAAGAGTGATACAAAAACCGATATATTGGAAAAAGTAATTCAAGCTAATATTGAAGATGAAGAATTCTTTATAAGAAAAGCTATTGGATGGGTTTTAAGGGAATACTCTAAAACTAATAAGGAATGGGTTAGTGAGTTTGTAGCTAATAATAGATTAAGTAAATTAAGTGAAAAAGAAGCTAGCAAGTATTTATAAAATATATAAGTAAATAATCTATTTGTAATAGAGTATTGGGTTTAGATAAATATTTAAAAAGTATAATTTAGTCAGAATACTAAGTTTATTTAGTAGTATTCTGACTTTTTCTATTTTATAGGCTCATAATTTATAATTGATTCTTCATCTGTTCTTTCGATTTTAAAAATTACAGGACGAATACCATCGTTACAAGAGCATATTGCAACCCCTTCTTTATCTATCCAATCGCCGTAGTAGAAAATATTGCTACCGTGGGATAGTGCAAATACATATTGGTACATAGCTTTCCAGGCTTCATCACATAAACCCTCTGGTTTTGCATAATCTCCATAGAAAATATCCCCAACTTTATGCATAGGACATTTTCCAAGGTTTTTACATCCGTATTGTTGCGCTAAATCATCATGAAATGTTGTTTTTAAAACTTCAATCTTACATTTTTTCATATCTTAAATACTATTTTTCCCATATACCATGATATTGCAAAAATGTGATATTTTATTTGGGATACAAATTATACTATAGAGGAAAACTTTACTTAAGAGCAACTTAAGGAGGGGATACATTGGATAAAAACATTGTAAAGCTAGATTTACGGTTAATGCTTAATAGTTTACTTATGGGTGCATTTGTAGGCTTTTTTACATGGATGTTTTTAGGAATTGTAAATATAGGTATACACTTCATATGGTACACTTTAAAAGATTTTTTTAATATAAAATATTGGACTTTAATAGTTGCAAGTATAGGAGGTATTTTAGTTGGAATTACGCAAAAATATTTTGGAGAATACCCCAAATACATGGACCAAACGTTAGAAGAGTTTAAAAAAAGTAAAAGAGTAGAGTATAAATCGTTAAAGTATTCTATTATAAATTCCTTAACAATACTATTTTTTGGTGCAAGTGTTGGACCGGAGGCTGCACTATCAGGTATTGCAGGAGGCATAATTACCTTTGTTGGAGATAAAATGAAAGAACGATTTAAGAAAAAGAACGTTGTTAATCAGTATCCAGATGAGCTAATAGAATATAGTATGCAAGTTAGTGCTGGGATTATATTTAGAGCACCTTTATTGGGACTATATACGTTAAGTGAAAAAAGTTCAGAAAACAGAGATATAATAAAAAAAATAAAAGTGATTGTTTATACTGTGACAACAATATCTGGCTTTTTAGTATTTATATTATTATCAAAATTTGATAATAGACCTTCATTTATAGTTAGATTTAAACAAAGTAATATTGGGTTGAAAGAGATTATTTGGTTTATACCATTAATTATCATAGCTATATTACTTGCATATATATACAAAATGTATGCTTTAGTACTACACAAAATATTAAGGCCTATTGAAAATAGAAAAATACTAAAAGGAATAATTGGAGGATTAGGGATAGGTATATTAGGAACTTTTTTCCCATGGACATTATTTTCTGGAGAACATGAATTAAGAAAGTTAGTTGTTGAGTGGAATAATATATCTGCTTATCTGCTTATTTTATTAGCATTAGTAAAACTTTTATTGACAGAAATATGCTTATCAACAGGGCATAGAGGTGGACATATATTTCCTTTGATATTTTCTGGTAGTTGTCTAGGATATGGAGTGTCTAAGTTATTTTCTATAGATCCAGTTTTTAGTTTGGCTATAATAGTTACGGGTCTTGTAAATAAGGTTATAGGAAATATGTTTGTATCTATATTTTTATTAATATTTTTCTTTCCAATTAACACGATAATACCAATGGTACTATCCGCAGTTATAAGTAAACTGATTAATGATATTGAAACTAAAGTATTATGTAAAAATTAAATGATTAAGAAATAAATTATGTTTTCCTATTTTATAAGAAGTTGTATCTATAGTTTTTTGACTATAACACTAAGAATAATATGGTATTGGATGATAAATATAAATACTGTAGGAGGTGAGAAAAAATGAGCAGTAAGCATAGAAATAGCAAAAAGAAAATGGCATCTTTAGGACTTAGAAAAGATGAAAATGGAGATTATAAATATATTGATCCTAATGATACAACTTCAAAATTTGTTCCAGTAAGAAATAATACATCAAAGTCTCCAAAGAATTAATGATTATATAGAAAAAATATTTATAGGGAAGACACTTTTTTCTAAGTGTCTTCCCTATATGGTATAGTTTAAAAAGTATTATCCTTTTGGCTTAAATATCATTGCAGAAAGAAATCCAAATACTATTGCTGAAGAAACTCCTGCACTTACTTCTTTTAGAAGTCCAGTAAATATTCCTATAAATCCACTTTGCTCAGCATCTGTTAAAGCAGCCTTTACAAGAGTATTTCCAAAACTACTTATAGGTACAAACGCTCCTGCACCTGCAAATTTAACTAAAGGATCATATAAACCAAGGCCTCCTAAAATTGTACCAATTACAACTAGTGTACAAACTGTATGTGCTGGAGTAATCTTTAAAATATCCATTATAAGCTGACCAATAACACAAATTAATCCACCTACTATAAATGCGAAAATAAATTTTTCCATAATTTAAATTCCACCTTCTTTTTTACATTTCTATAGAAACAGCATGAGCAATGCAAGGTATGCTTTCTTTTTGCTGATAGGAGATAGGAGACATTAATGCACCAGTGGCAACGATTAGTATTTTCTTTAATTCTCCTCTTCGCATACGATTAAGTAAATGGCCATAAGTAACAGTAGCAGAACAGCCGCAGCCGCTACCACCAGAAAAACTTGGCTGGTCCTTTGTATATATTAAAAGTCCACAGTCTGTAAATATATCCGTTGGCATATTTATTCCATGTTTTTTTAATAAAGCATTGGCAAGCTCATGACCAACCTTACCTAAATCACCGGTAGCAATAAGATCATAATATGAAGCATCAATATTCAAATCTCTAAAATGAGCTTCAATAGTATCTACAGCTGATGGTGCCATAGCAGCACCAACGTTATAAGGATCTGAAATACCCATATCTACTATTCTTCCTATGGTTGCAGAGGTTATTTTTGGACCATCTCCATTTTGACCAAGTACTACAGCTCCAGCACCTGTTACTGTCCATTGAGCAGTAGGGGGTCTTTGTACTCCGTACTCTGTAGGATATCTAAATTGCTTTTCAGCAGATGCATTATGACTGCTTGCAGCAGCTACAACATAGTCAGCTGATTTGCTATCTATTAATTGAGCCGCTAATGATAGACCTTCCATAGAACTAGAGCAAGCACCGAATATCCCAAGATAAGGAACACCTAAGGTTCTTGCTGTAAAGCTACTGGAAATAATCTGATTCATTAGATCTCCACTTATGAAGAAATTAATATCTTCTTTCTGTAAATTTGATTTTTGTATTGCTCTTTGGCATGCGTGCTCCATTAGAGCTCTTTCTGCTTTTTCATAGCTATCCTGACCAAGCCATAAATCTTCACAGAGTATATCAAAGTCATCAGCTAAAGCACCGTTACCTTCAAAAGGACCTCCAACTGCTGCAGAAGCTAGTATTGTAGGTTTAGATTCAAAAATCCAAGATTGATGTCCTTTAAGCATTTACATCGCTCCTAACCGTGTTATTATTAATTTTATTGTAGCAACTATAAAGGCAGCAAAAGTTCCATAAACAACAACTGCCCCTGCAAGACTAAACATATTTCCAGCTACACCAAGTACAAATCCTTCGCTCTTATGCTCGATTGAAGCAGAAGCTATAGAGTTAGCAAATCCAGTAATAGGGATAGCAGTTCCACATCCAGCCCATTGACTAAGATGATCAAATACTCCAAGTCCAGTAAATAAAGCTGCAGAAAAGATTAAAACAACTAATGTAGGAGCTACTGAAGTTTTTTCATCGAAATTAAAATAGTTCATAAAAAGCCATTGTAAACTTTGACCAATCGTACATATTGTACCACCTACAATAAATGCTCGAATACAATTAGCTAAAATAGGTCTTTTAGGTTCTATACTACTTACTAATTTATCATATTCCTGTTGAACAGGAGTCATTTTTTTCTTTTTCATATTTGACATTTAGTTCACCTCTAACGTAATAAGTATGGTTTTAACTTTCCTAGAATATATTCTAATTTTTTAGCATTTTGTGAGTACATATTTTTTGCATCTTCATTGTCACAGTCTAAAGAAAATGACATAAGGTCTGCCTGAGTTTTTTGAATAGTTGCATAGAGCATTTCTTTAACTTGTGTCTTAGGGACTTGAATCATATCATCAAAAAGGTCGACATATAAGTATCCGGAAGAATCAACTTGACCTAGAAATACATTTTCAAGGGCAACCCCTTTGATTTCAAGTTGCGTTTTAAGCAAACCATGATTTAATCCTGCATTGGTAAGACCTTCATTTAATATATTTCCATCTAAAATAACTGTTTGTGGTTCAGATTTTGATGCTACTTGTTGACCTAAATCGTGTGGAGTAATAGGTTTTTTATCTGCTTTTAAACTAACATTTATATCTCCTGTTGTTTCCATTAGTGCAAATTCAACATCAGCTAAGTTAAACACCTTCTTTGAGCGCATTACCTCCAGAAACTCTTGCCCTGTAATTCTCTCCTTAGATAAATTATCCTCCATTATTTTTCCGTTTTTCACTAAAACTCTTTCTTTACCATGCATTATGTTGTAAATGTATTTACTTTTCATAGAAGCATAATCAAAGATAATTGGTAGCAGCACCCAGACAGCTAGTGTAATTAATCCAAAATAAATATTATTAATGACATTCAAAGAAGTTAAGGAAATTATAATAGCAATCACTAAATAAGAAATAAGGTCAAAAGGAGTAGATCTAGATAAGGTCTTTTTCTTTATATATTTTGTTATAACAAATGTTAAGAAAAATAGAATTATTGAATTAAATAATATTATTAACCAAGAATCCATATGCCACCTCATTTAGTTACCTTTATATTGGGGTTCTTCAAACTCCATAACTCCTATTCTTTTTTCTAAATCTGTTTTAATTTTACTTATTTCCTTAGATGCTTCAGCATAAATAGCTTTAGCTTCTTTATCACGTTCTTGTAATGAGTACATTTTTAAAGTTGCTTCAGTACCTCTTAGTGTAGCTAAGGTTTGTTTTACCTTTGAAATAACAGTCATATAAAAGTCTCCTTTGTATCTATTAAATTATCTACCACCTTACTTTAACCACTATGGCTAATTTTAATTCATTTGTTAATATAAACTAGTGATGTTGATTGTTAAACTATAATAAAGAAATAGTGAATATAAAAATAGAAGATATTTCTTTATTATAATTTGAATATTTAGAGTGATTATGAAGAAAATATATTTGAAATAAAAAGTGATAAAGGAGGAATTCTAATGCCAACAGGAACTAAACTTGAAACAGCATTAGCTAGTGCTAAAGGATTAGCAGCTGATATGAAGACATTCTCTTTAGATACAGATAATCAAGAAGCAAAACAAATGTTTAATCAACTTGCATCAACAATGGAAGACGTAGAACAACAAATTAAATCAAGACTTGATTTTGTAAAGAAAGAAGAACCCCAATATGATAAATAATTAATATACAGTTATTAAGACAATTTATGTTATTGGTGATTTCTGGAGAAATATATTTCTTATGTTATAAAATATTATATTGATTTAAGAGTCATAGCTTATGCTATGACTCTTATTATTAAAAAACTTTATTTTAAGTTAGTAGATATTTTTAAAAATTATTTTCAAAAATACTATTGCAAGAAAATAATTTTCATGATATGATGTAAACATATTCAGGAAATGGTTTTCTTAAAAAGATATAAAGAAAAAACTATTTTCATAAAATAGGAGGGAACATAAGTGTTTAAACAATTACAAAAGATAGGTAAATCATTTATGCTACCAATAGCAATATTACCAGCAGCAGGTTTATTGCTTGGTATTGGTGGAGCGTTATCAAATCCAAATACGGTACAAGCGTATCCGTTTTTAGATATACCTTGGTTACAAGGAATATTCCAAGTTATGTCTTCAGCAGGGGATGTAGTATTTGGGAATTTAGCACTAATAATGTGTATAGGTCTAGCAGTTGGTCTAGCTAAGAAAGACAAAGGTACAGCAGCTTTAGCTGGTGCAGTAGCTTTTTTAGTAATGAATGCATCTATTAAAGGTATGATAAATGCATTTAACCCAGCAGTAGGATCAATTGATACTGGGGTAGTTGGTGCTATAGTAATAGGATCAGTAGTAGCATATCTACATAATAGATATAGCAATATTCAATTACCATCTGTTTTAGGATTCTTTGGTGGTTCAAGATTTGTGCCAATAGTATCTTCATTTACAGCAATATTTATTGGTGCAGTATTCTTTATGATATGGCCAACATTCCAAAACTGGTTAGTAACAATAGGTAATGGAATAGCTAACCTAGGTCCAATAGGAACATTCCTTTATGGATTCTTATTAAGATTAACTGGAGCAGTAGGATTACATCATATGATATACCCATTATTCTGGTATTCAGAATTAGGTGGAGTTGCTCAAGTTGCAGGACAAACTGTAGTAGGAGCACAAAATATATTCTTTGCTCAATTAGCAGATCCTAATCATGTAGGATTATTCACAGAAGGAACAAGATTCTTCGCAGGACGTTTTGCAACAATGATGTTCGGACTTCCAGCAGCTTGTTTAGCAATGTATCACTGTGTACCAAAGGAAAAGAGAAATTTAGTTGGTGGTTTATTCTTAGGAGCAGCAATAACTTCATTTGTTACTGGTATAACTGAACCAATAGAGTTCATGTTCTTATTCGTAGCACCATGGTTATATGTAGTGCATGCATTCTTTGATGGATTATCATTCTTCCTAGCAGATATATTAAATATATCTATAGGTAATACATTCTCAGGTGGATTAATTGACTTCTCATTATTTGGAGTTCTTCAAGGAAATGATAAGACAAATTGGATATATGTATTATTAATAGGTGCTGTATGGGCAGTATTATACTACTTCACATTTAGATTCTTAATAACTAAGTTTAATGTTATGACTCCAGGTAGAGAACCAGAAGGTGAAGAAGTTAAAGTAGTTACAAAAGATAGTATGAACGAAACAGCAGCTGAAGTTTTAAAAGCTTTAGGTGGTAAAGAAAATATAGATGATGTTGATGCTTGTATAACAAGATTAAGAGTTGCAGTAAGAGATGTTTCAAAGGTTGACAAGGAAAGAATTAAAGCTTTAGGAGCAACTGCAGTATTAGAAGTAAAAGGTGGAGTACAAGCTATCTTTGGAGCAATGGCAGATCCATTAAAACAAAAGATTAATGAAATAATGGGTCAAGAATAATTAAGAGGTGATTTTAATGAATAGAGGATTAATAGTATCATGTCAAGCGCTAGAAAATGAGCCACTTCATAGCTCATTCATAATGAGTAGAATGGCAGTAGCTGCAAAACAAGGTGGAGCAGTAGGGATTCGTGCAAATAGTGTTGAAGATATAAAGGCTATAAAAGAAGTAGTTGATCTACCGGTAATAGGAATAATAAAAATTGATTATCCTGATATGGTACCGTATATTACTCCTACTATGACAGAAGTTGATGCATTAGTAAGCACAGGAGTAGACGTAATAGCAGTAGACGCAACAATAAATCAAGATATAGAATTTTTAAAAGAAATATTTATAAAGTATCCAAACCAAAAGTTTATGGCTGATATTTCAACTGTGGAAGAGGGAATTAGAGCAGGAGAATTAGGATTCCATTACGTAGGTACAACTTTAGTTGGATACACAGAGCAATCAAAGGGAATAAATAACTTTGATGTTTTAGAAGAATTAATAAAAAATTGTAAAGCAAAGATTGTAGCAGAAGGAAACTTTGATACTCCTGAAAAAGCTAGATTAGCTTTAGAAAAGGGAGCATATACAGTTGTTGTTGGTGGAGCTATAACAAGACCACAGCTAATAACTAAGAAGTTTAATGACGAAATAATTAAGGCTTTATAAAATAGTTAAAGAGATAGAGATACAAACTCTATCTCTTTTATTTTTCTTAAATAAATTATATAATTAGAATCAAATACAAATGTGGAGGATATCTCGTGGAGATTTTATGTGAAATACAAAAAAGATACAATGAGTTTTCTGATAAGGAAAAGGCGATTGCTGATTATATAATGCAATATAAAGAAGTTATACAAAATGCTAATATAACAGATTTGGCAAAGACTATAGGTACATCAGGATCTACTATAACTAGATTTGCTAAAAAAATCGGGTGTGAAAGCTTTGTAGATTTAAAAATAAAATTAAGTGCCAGCAAAAAAGAGAGTGATAATAATATAGACCAAAATGATGTATTTTCATATGTTTATCAATATTATAATGAAGCTATTGAAAGAACAAAATATTTAATAGATAAAGAAACTATATTTAATATAGTTAAGGAAATAAAAAAAGCTAGAAATATATACATATATGGTGTTGGAAGTTCAGGATTAACAGCTGATGAAATGATGCAAAGGTTACTAAGAATGGGCTTTAATACATTAAGCATATCAGACTCACATATGATGATAATTAATAGTTCTATAGTTTCTGAGAAAGATTTAGTTATAGGTTTATCAATAGGGGGAGAAACTAAAGAGGTTGTTCAGGCTCTTAGAGTTTGCAAGGAAAATGAAGCTAAAGTAATTGCTATAACAAGCTTTGAAGGCAGTTCTATAACAAAATATTCAGATATAAATCTTATGGTATATAACCCTAAATTTATAGATAAAAATAGATTTATTAATAGTCAATTTTCAGTTATGTACGTTTTAGATTTAATTTCAATGGTTCTATTAAAAGATGAAAACTTAAGAGAGAAAATGCAAATAACTATTGATGAAATAATAAAAGAGTAATTATTTAATAAAAGTATTATGTGTAAGGGTGAGTTATATGATAAAGGTAGTAGCAGCAATATTAGAAAAAGAAAATAAGATACTTATAGCTAAAAAGAGAGAAGGAAAGCCTCTAGCAGGTCTATGGGAATTTCCAGGTGGAAAGATTGAAGAGGGTGAAACGCCAGAAGAAAGTCTTATTCGTGAGCTTATGGAAGAGATGAATATAAAGGTCAGAGTTAATGAATATGTTGGAGAGAGCATATATGATTATGGTGATGGTAAAGTTATTTCTTTAAAAGGTTTTACTGCAGAGATTATTGAAGGTGATATTAAGCTTACTGACCATGATGAATATAAATGGGTTACTTTAGAAGAAATATGTAATTATAGGATTGCGCCTGCAGATATACCGCTAATAAGTAATATATAATTCTTTTATAAAATATGATAGCGATAGTAGATAAATACTTTAAGATGATGATTTTTTATAATTAAAAACTTACATATAGTATGAGGGTTATGGGAGGATTATGTTATATAAAGTAGGAGAATTAGCAGAATTGTTTGGAATAAGTCCTCAAACAATTCATCATTATGAAAAATTAGGACTTATTGAACCTAAAAGAGATGGGATAAATAGATATAGGTATTTTGATGAGTATGATTTTCAAAAGTTAGGAACTATTAAGAGGTTAAGAAATGCAGGATTTCCTTTGAAGGATAGTGCATCAGTTTATCATAGGCAGAATGAGCAAGATGTATATTGGCAATATAAACAAAGAAGAAGAGAAGTGATGGAAGAAATAGAGCATCAGCTTAAATTAGTGGAACAACTTGATTTTTACATAGATAAGTTAGATGAGTTAAATAATGGAGAAGACAGCTTTAAAGTATGTGAAATGGATAGTTTTTATAGATATAATGTTACAAAAGAAAAAGAGGGAATAATACTAACTAAGAAGATGATAGAAGAGTGTACAGAGTGGTATCAAAACCTTTTTTTTACTACTACATCAATTATGTTTAATTTCAAGGATGGAGTATTTGGTAATTATTCTGTTGGAGTTATAGCAGAGAAGAAAATATTTAATAGGTTTATTACTGCAAAAAGTGATGATATTAGTGAGATAGAAAGGGGCTTATTTGCTGTTAAACTTTTCAAGTATTTTAACAATATTGATATTGATAATATGCAAAGTGAATGTTGGAAATTCTTAAGAACAACTAATTATGAATTGCGAGCAAATCCTTTTACACGGCTTATTAGCACATGTAAGGATGAAAATGATAATAAAGTTAATGTAGTTGAACTTATATTACCAATAAAATAAGTGTATAAATATTGTTAAAAAAATATCTTGACCTTCATATTGATTGAGACCTTAGAATTTATATTGTGAAAAGCACTACATTATGTGAGTGTATAAATAATGTTTTAACTTAGGGGGGAAAGATATGAAGAGAAAATTAATTACTAGTATTTTAATCGTTAGTATGATTATGTCTTTAGTATCATGTACAAACAATTCTGGTAGTCAAGCAGGAGGACAACTTAAAGCAGGTGAATATACAGGCACCGCTAATGGATTTGGTGGAGAGATAAAAGCTGTAGTAACAGTTGCTGGAGGAAAAATTACTGATGTTGTTCTTACTGGAGATAAGGAGACTAAAGAAATAGGTGGAGCTGCATTAGATCAGTTACAAAAAGCTATTATAGAAAAAAATAGTGCAGATATTGAAGTTGTTTCAGGAGCAACTATAACATCAAATGCAGTTATTGATGCTATAAATTTAGCATTAAATGATGCTAAGGGAATAGAAACAGAAGAAAGTACCGTTAAAGATGGAAAATATCTAACAAAGGCAATGGGACATGAGGATTATATATACGTTACAACAATGTTTAAAGATGGTGCTATAGTAAGCTGTGAAGTAACATCTCATGAGGAAACTATGGGGATAGGTAACTATGCAACTGCAAGGATGCCGAAGAAAATTGTTGAAAGCCAAAGTTTGAATGCTGATGCCGTATCAGGGGCAACTGTATCTTCAAATGCAGTAAAGGCTGCTGTAACTCAAGCTATAAAGGATGCAGGAGGCAGTGTAGCTACTTTTCAAAAAGAAGTTGAACAAGCACCTCTTAGCACTGAAGTTGTTGAAGAAAAATATGATGTAGTAGTTGTTGGAGCAGGAACAGCAGGGCTTATTACAGCAAATAGATTAGCTGAAGAAGGCAAAAATGTAATAGTATTTGAAAAGATGGATATTCCGGGTGGTTCTATGGCAACTACATATAGTGGAATAATGAATTCTTATTCAGAACTTGGTAAAAACTATGGTCTTGGCAGAGAACAAGAGAGTGCTAGTTGGAATAAAGAATTGCTTATGCCTGTATTTGAAAATTATATAAATGAAGAATACGATAGATTTGATAAAGCACAACCATACCAAAATGTTATGATGGATGCATCAGGAAAAGTTGTAGACTGGTTACATGATATGGGGGTTGGATTTGCTTCAATGGGTAACTTTGAAGGTGGACTACAATATGGATTTACACCATATCTTGCACCTGGTTGTTATCAAGGGGGAGCAGGATATGCATTAATGTTTTTAGCTCAAAGACTTGAACAAAGAGAGACAAAGGTTGTATATTCTACACCAGTAACTGAATTGACAACAAATGAAAATGGTGATGTAACAGGAGTTATTGCAAAAGGTAAAGACGGTAAGACATGGAATATAACTGCTGATGCTGTTGTAATGGCAACAGGTGGATTTGCTTCTAACCAAGAAATGATTGAAGAATATTATCCACAATATGCTAAGTATAAGTTTAATAGTGTTGCAGCAAGTACTGGAGAAGGAATTAAAATGGCGGAAGAGGCTGGAGCAGCGATAGAGTGCATGGGGCGTCCGTTAGGAGCATTTATGTCTGAATATGGATCAAACTATGAATTAGCATTTATGCACAGTTCTACCCCTGGAATAATAGTAAATGTAAATGGTGATCAGTTTGGAAATATAATGAAGAGTAATCACAAAACATTGGCTGAAGCGCTTGTAGATCCAAAAAATGGAGAAACATTCTACTATGTATTTGATGATTCAGCGGCAGAGTCAACCAAAGATTTTGATGCCTATGGACTTTCATATAAATCAATTTTTGAAAGAGATCAAGTTAAGAGATATGATTCTGTAGCTGATGCTGCAAAGGAATTAAACCTTCCAAATCTTGAAGAAACAATCAAGAAAAACAATGAATTAGCTCTTGCAGGAGAAGCTGATGAATTTGGAAGAAAAGGGTTACCTTACATTGAAACACGCGATGGTATTTGGATGTTAAGAGTTATTCCTACATTCTATTTAACTACAGGAGGAGTAGCTATAGATTTAGATGCTAGAGTCCTAAATGAGGAAGGTAAAGCAATAAAAGGACTATATGCAGCAGGGGATGTAACAGGCTCTATTGAAGAAAAAGATGGTAAGGAATATGGTAATGGATTTGATGCTGCGTTAACTTATGGATATGTTGTTGCAGATACAATTATAGAAGATTTAAAATAAAACACATTAAAAGCAATAAGATTACTTAGTATCTTATTGCTTTTTTATTTTAATAGATTAGAGGAGTTTTTAACAATAATAATTAATAGTGTAATTAAGAGTCAAATAATAATTAATAATAAATGAATAATAATTTATAATACCTCATATCGATGTTATATACGGTGATTTGTTTTAAATATGAGGTGAAAATATGGGGTTATTAAATTTAGGGTTAGTTTTAGGATCAGGAATAGCTTTAGTAGGGGGATTAGACTGTTTAAAAAGGAAACTATTAATAGTTTTTAAAAGATGGGATAAGCTTGGATTAAATAAATATAGAATAAAACGTTACTATAAAGAAGGTAATTCTCTTGTTATGATTATAGAAGTAGCTATTGGAGGAAGCTTAAGCGATTTAAAAAGTTATAGTGGAAAAATAGAAAAAGCATATGGATGCAAATGTGAAATAGAAGATGTAGAATGTAGTAAATACATTACTGTAATATTAAATTATGATAATCTATCTGAGATTCAAGAAAGTCAGGCTTTTTAATTAGCTGTATTATAGCTTTGTTAATTTAATAGAATAAGATCTTCTATAGCCTAGTTATTTAATATTAACGTTTTATTATTTTTATTTTGTAGTATAATTATAAGAAAAATATTAAACAGAATATTATAAAATCTAGGGGGAGAATATGATAACAGCAATAATTGGGAGTATTACTATTAGTTTTATAGCAATTCTATATATTACATTAGTTTTAGGATTACCTTATGGTGAATTTGCTATGGGTGGAAAGTATACAGTTATGCCTAAATCCATGAGAGTTATGTGTGCTATATCTGTATTTGTACAAATATTTGCAATGATAATATTATTACAAACAGGAAATGTACTTGCTACTAAGATACCTGATAATGTAGCTAAGATTGGCTGCTATGTTTTTGCAGCTTATCTAGTTTTAAATACAATTATGAACGCTATATCTAAGAGCAAAAAAGAAAAGTATATAATGACACCATTAGCAGCTATAACAGCTATTTGCTTTTTTATAACTGCAATGGGAGCATAAAACATATAATTTGATTAGGGCGATAATATTATATTATCGCCCTCTTAATATTTTTAGGAGTAAAAATATTAAATTTAGTGAGATGTTTTTTGAATTCATAATTAGTTTAACAACCTTTCCAAAATAAATTCATTATAAAATAATTTTTTTTACAAATACTAAAGAATGTGTAGAAAAATGTAACAAAATATCTAAAAAGCTATTTTAGTAAATCTAATCAAATGAAGGAAAGGGATTTTTATGAAAAACAAATTACCTAAAGAGGCTTACGGTGGAGTACATGGAAAGGATTATGTTCCATTTGTAACTGATAAGTCTAAAAAAGGAGTAAATGTGGCAGTGATGATAATTGGAGTTGTTTTAGCTGCCGTATTTGCAGCATCTACAGCTTATTCTGGTATGAAATCAGGATTAACAGTTGCTGCAGGAATTCCAGGAGCTATAATAGGTTCAATGCTTGTAGGAGTCTTTGCTAAAAAGAAAGGAATCCTTGGTAAGAATATTATTCAAGGTATGTCTAGTGGTGGAGAATCTATAGCAAGTGGTATGATTTATGTATTACCAGCAGTAATATTAATAGGAAGCAATGTTGGCTTCTTAGAAGGAGTAAGTGTAAGCGTTGCAGGAGCTTTATTTGGAATAGGAGCTACTTCATTAGTTTATAATTACTTGATAGTTGAGGAGCATGGTCAACTTATGTATCCTGAGTCTTTAGCTATTTCTGAAACTCTAGTTGCTTCAGAAACTGGTGGAGATGCAATAAAGTTTATGGGAATAGGCTTTGGAATAAGTGGCATTATAAATGTTTTAACTAGTTCTTTCTTAAATGTAGTTAATAATACAATGACTTTCTTAGGAAGTAAATTTTATAAGTGGAAGTTCTCAACAGAAGTAAATCCCCTTTTATTAGGAATTGGATTTATAGTTGGGTTAGAAGTATCTTTAACTATGTTTGCAGGATCAATATTAGCTAATTTTGGAGTTGCACCATTAATAGGTTATTTTAGTGATATGGCATCAGAAGGTATGAATTCATGGAATGATGCAACAGTTGCTATTAATCAGATGGATGTTAATGCAATTTCAGGTGGATATGTTAAGTACATAGGTGCAGGGATGATGCTTTGTGGTGGTATTATAGGAGCAATTAAGCTTATACCAACTATAGTTGTATCTTTAAAAGAAACGTTAAAGGCTAAATCAAATTCTGGTGGCGAAAAGAATTCAGGTGAGATGATAATACTTTTAGTAGGAATTGTTCTAGCTTTTGTAGCAGGTTTCTTTATTTCAGGAAGCATTACCATGGCTATAGTAGCAGCTATTGTATCTCTTATTCTAGCCTTGTTATTCGTAATAGTTTCTGGAAGGTTAGCTGGAACTATAGGTACATCAAATCTTCCAGTATCAGGTATGACAATAGCAGCCTTAGTTATATTAACTTTAGTATTTGTAATAATGGGCTGGAAAGGTCAATCTGACAATAAGTCATTACTTTTATTTGCAGAGTTTATGGTAGTTGCTATATCAGTTGCTGGTGGATATAGTCAATCTCAAAAAGTAAGTTACATAATAGGTGGAAGTAGAAAAGAAATGAGAAACTACTTTGCTTTAGCTAGTATAGTAGGAGTAGTTGTGGTTACAGGAACAATAATGGTTCTTGCTGATCAATTAAGAATAACAGGAGCAGATGCGCCATTTGCACTTCCTCAAGCTAACTTAATGTCTACATTAACTTCAGGTATCATGTCAGGTAACTTACCTTGGCCAATGATTTTAGTAGGCATTGTCATAGCATTATTCTTATTTATGTTAAATCTTCCTATAATGACTATAGCAATAGGTTTCTATTTACCTATATCAACAACATCAATAATATTAGTAGGAGCTTTAATACGTTTATTTATAGAAAAAATGAGTAAGAGTGAAAAAGAGAAAGAAGTTAAGGTTTCTAATGGTATTAGTCTTTCATCAGGACTTGTTGCTGGAGGATCTATAATAGGATTATTAGGAATAATATTACAAGTTACAGGTATTATTAAACCTAGAGTCCCAGGAGGATTTTTAGGTGGAAATATGATGGCTATAATACTGTTAATTATATTAGTAGTAGCAACTACAATACCGATTATGACATCAAAAATTAAAAATAACGAGTAATAAAAATAAAGTGCTTTGCACTTTATTTTTTTGTCGAAAATTGAAATAATATATGCTTTTCTATATACTATAATTAAATGTAATAGAAGAATTTTAAAAGTACGCTTGCTCAATTTCCTAACTAATAGGAAAAAGAATATTTGAATCGTTACTAAAGCTTTATTAAAATTTACTTAAAGTGATTAGTAACAATCTAATCATTAAAGTGAGCTAGCGTATATTTGTATATGATAATAGGTAATGAGAGGTGCGCTATGTTTACTAAGAGGCAAACAAATATATTGGAGATAATTCTAAAGAACACATCTGGAATTACTGGTTCTAATATTGGAGAAAAACTTTCAGTTTCATCAAGAACTATTAGAAATGATATTTCACAGATAAATTCACTTTTAAGTAATGATAATATAACTGTTTCATCATCTCATAAGAGTGGATATTTTTTAAAGAATGAGTATATAGAGAAGTTAAAGGAAATATTGAATAACGAAAAAGGGTTAAATTCAGATTATCATTTAGATGATCATAGAGATTTCGTTGTATTAGGTAAAATTCTTTTTGAAGGAAAACAAAATATATATGATTTAAGTGAAATATTATTTGTTTCTACAAGAACTGTATATAAAGTTGTTAAGAGTCTACAGGAAAGTATGGCAACAAAATATTTATTTAATGGAATAAAATACGAAAAAGAGTATGTTTTTGTTGAAGCATCTGAAGAAGAGATTAGAAAGTTACTTTTTAAAATAGTTAGTGTCAGTGTGTTTGAAAAGACAATATCATTAAAAGAAGTTCAGATTATATTTGATGATAACTTTAGTTTAGAAGATCTACATTCTATTTGTGATAAAGTAAAAAAGTGTTTTATAGATAAAAAGAATTTTGTTGATGAAGAATATATAGTTATACTAAGTTGGCTTCTATACATAGCTAAAATAAGAAGTAGCAATGGTTATTTAAATCAACAAAGTAAAATTAAATTAACAGATAAGAATGCTTTGCAAACAATAGATGATTTATTAGAAGCTGGAGTTAAGTTAAATAAAAATGATATAGAGCCTATTTATAAATTTTTATGGACTAAAAAATTAACTTCCGAAAATCAGATAAGTGAAATTACTAATATTGTTTTAAGCGATTTTATTTGTGCAATTAAAGAAAAATATGATGTTGATTTAACTGATAATAATGAATTTTTAGAAAATCTATTAGAGTATATGGAATACATGTTACGACGTATACAAAGTGACTATCAATTCGTAAATTCTATAAAGAACGATATTAAAAATAGATATCCATTTGCTTATGAAATTTCAATGCTAATAGTTGAGATAGTATATAAGTATTTTAATAAATACACAAAGGATGATGAAGTAGCCAATATAGCAATTTATCTAGAACCTCTTTTAGATAATTTTACGTATAAGACTAAGTTACTTATGATAACAGATTCTAGGGTTGGAATTAATGGCTTAATTCAGAGATGGATTAGTGATAATTTTTATAATAAAGTAGAGATTTTAGGGAAAATATCTTTAAATCAGTTAAGTAATTATAAAGATATAGATGATGCAGAGATTATTATATCTCCTATTAATATAGAAAAAGAAGTCAAAGTTCCTACATGTGTGATTGAAAGTATACCGGATAGTAATGATATACAGAGATTAAAGCAAATGATGCATAAAGTTAATATTGGAACTAAATTTGAAGATATTATTAAGAAGTACTTTGAGAAAGATTTAATAGAAATATATGATGAAGAATATAGCTTTGATGAATTAATAATGAAACAGGCTAAAAAGTTTAAAAAAGTAGGTTGTATTTTAAATGAAAAAGAATTTGTAGATGATATATTGGCTAGGGAAAGAGATTATCCTACGGTTATTGGGGAGTCTGTTATGATACCACGGCCAAGGAAGACTTTTTCAGAAAAGATTTTAGTGAGTGTAGCTCTTTTAAAGAAACCTATTTCATATAAAGGAAAAAATATAAGGATTTTATTTTTATCAACACAAACACATAAAGCAAATTATGATTTAAGTCTTCTATATGAATTATTTAAAAGAGTAGCCTTAAATAAGTGTATATTAAGATCATTGATTGACTTAGAAGATAAAAGTGAATTTTTACAATCGTTCATTGAGTTATCTAAGAATATCAAATAACTTTAAATATAAATATTTTTAAAAACAAGGAGAAATTATTATGAGTTACATGATGTGGGCAGAAATAAAGACAAGAAATGGTTTTGTAGCAGATGAAATTATTTCATCTTATCAAAAAGCAGTAAGAAGATCAATGGTAGAAGAGGCATGTGAATATGCATATGAATTATATATAACTTCACCACAATTATTAGATAAATTATGGAGAAGAATATTAACTATATCTGTTGAAGATGTTGGATTTGGTAATCTAGATGCAGCAGTTCAAGTTAATGCATTAAATGAAATGAGAAAGAACTATCCATATGATGATGGAGATCAACCAATGTACTTCATCCATGCAACAAGAATTTTAGCAGAAAGCACTAAAGACCGTTCAAGTGATTACTTAAAGAACATAGTAATTAAGAGCTTTGCAATGGGTAAAAAGCCAGAGGTTATGGATGTTGCTTTAGACAAGCACACTAAGAGAGGTCAAGAAATGGGAAGAGGTTCAAAGCACTTCTTTGAAGAAGGAACTAAAGTAATACCTCAACTTGAAATTGACAATGATTATAGAGAGAGATATGGAAAAATCTTAGAAGTATACAAGCCAGAAGATGCTGTAGAAAACGCATTTGTTTACGGAAAAGATCAATATTAATTAAAAAGAGCAGGGGGAATAATTCTCTGCTCTTTTAATCTTTCCTAAGAGTTAGGAAATTTATGGGTTGAGGTGTAAAGCTTTAATTAATATAATTTAGTTGAAAAGAAAATTTCTTATGGTACTTAAAGTTTTAGACAATAGTTTACTAGAAATAGTAGATGAACTTATTTAACTTATCAAGTACATAGTAAAAGAGAGTGCTGAAGTACTCTTAAATTTGTAGAGTAAAAGTTAAAAGGAGGAATTTACTATGAGAAAATTTTCAGTTGTTATAGCAGGTGGGGGAAGTACTTATACACCGGAAATTATTTTAATGTTATTAGATAATTTAGATAGACTTCCATTAAGAAAGATTAAGCTATACGATAATGACGAAGAAAGACAAAATAAGGTGGCTAAAGCTTGTGAAATATTAATTAAGGAGAAAGATCCTTCGATTGAATATTTAGCGACAACAGATCCAGAAGAGGCTTATACAGATGTTGATTTCTGTCTTGCTCATATAAGAGTTGGTAAGCTTGAAATGAGAGAAATGGATGAGAAGATTTCATTAAAGCATGGTGTTGTTGGACAAGAAACTTGTGGACCAGGTGGAATTGCTTATGGAATGAGATCTATATCAGGTGTACTTGAAAATATCGATTATATGGAAAAGTACTCACCGGATTGTTGGATGTTAAATTACTCAAATCCAGCATCAATAGTTGCAGAAGCAGTTAGAAGATTACGTCCTGATTCTAGAGTTATAAATATTTGTGATATGCCAATAGGTATGGAGCATAGCATAGCTAAAATTGCTGGCTTAGAGTCTAGAAAACATATGGATATAAGATATTATGGGTTAAATCACTTTGGGTGGTATACATCTATTAAAGATAAAGAAGGAAATGAATTACTTCCTAAACTTGTTGATCATATAAAGGAATATGGATTTATTAATGGTGAGGAAGGGATGAAAACAGCTAAGAAGGATAGCTGGTTTGAAACTAATCTTTTCACTAGAGAAATAATTAAGACAGATTTAACTACAATACCAAGTAGTTATTTAAAATATTATTTATTCCCAGACTATGTTGTAAACCACTCTAATCCAGAGTATACTCGTGCAAATGAAGTTATTGATGGAAGAGAAAAAGAAGTTTTTGGAGCCTGTGCTTTAATTGAGCAGCAAGGAAACTCTGAAGGTTCAGGATTACAAATAGGTATTCATGCTGAATTTATAGTAGATTTAGCAACGGCGTTAGCTTATAATACTCAAGAAAGAATGTTATTAATAGTTGAAAATAATGGTGCTATAGCAAATATTCAAGATGATGCCATGGTTGAGATACCATGTATTGTTGGGAAGGATGGGTACGAGCCTTTATCAGTAGGTAGTATTCCGACATTCCAAAAAGGATTAATTGAGCAACAATTAGCTGTAGAGAAGCTAGTAGTTGATGCATGGATTGAAAAGTCATATCATAAGTTATGGCAAGCACTGATGTTATCTAAAACTGTACCAAGTGCAACTGTTGCAAAGGAACTTTTAGATGATTTTATAGAGGTTAATAAAGGATATTGGCCAGAACTTAACTAATTGAACAGTATATTTTAATATAAAAATATTAAATAGTGAGTTTTAATAATATAAAGCTATACCATGGAAGTAATAGGACAATGGTATAGCTTCTTTTCATTTTAATCTCTAGTTTATATTGATAAAAAAATTCTAAGTGTAAAAACAAAAAAACACGAAAATTTTTAAAAAAAATAATTATAATATTCAGATGAAAAGGATTAAAAGAGAAACTCTTCCTAACCAGAGAGGAAAATGTTTGTTTGATTACATGTGTAAGGGTAAGTATAATAAAGTTAAATTTAACGGAAACTTAGGAGGTAATAATATGAAACAAGGTGCTTTTTCTAGATTTATGGAGAAGTGTTTAATGCCAATTGCACAGAAAATTGAAAGTCAAAAGCATTTACAAGCTATTAAAGATGGTATTATAGCTGTAATTCCTATAATCATAATCGGATCTTTTAGTTTAATTCCAATAGGGATTGCAAACTTATTCCCAAACAGTGGATTTTATGAATTCGTAAATACTAATATTAATTATTTCAATTTACCAGGATTTTTTACAACTAATCTTATGTCTTTATATGCTGCATTCTTCATTGCAGATAGTTTACAAAAGAAATATAATTTAAACTCAAGTTTAATTGGAATAACATCAGTTTTATGTCACTTAGTATTATCTGTATCAATTGCAGATTTTGCAAATCCAACAACATGGAATGTATCATCTTTAGGAGCTGAAGGGCTATTTGTAAGTATGATAGTTTCAATAGTAGTTGTTGAAATAAGTAGATTATGTAAAGAAAAGAATTTAGTAATTAAGATGCCAGATAGCGTACCACCAATGGTTGCAGAATCATTTACAATATTAATTCCATTAATATTAAACTTTGCTCTAGCAGTAGCAGGATCAATAATTTGTATGAACATGGCGGGAGTAACATTCCCACAATTAATAATGAAATTACTTGCTCCAGCAATTACTTCAATGGATTCACTACCAGCTGTTATGTTAGTGATATTCTTAACTCAATTATTATGGTTCTTTGGATTACATGGAGCTTCAATAACATCAAGTGTATGGGCAGCCTTTGCAATTAGCTATGGTGCAGCAAATGCAGCGGCAGTAGCAGCAGGCCAAGCACCTCAACATGTATTTACTTTTGGATTCTATTATGGATTCTTACAAGTAACTGGATCAGGTATCACATTAGGTCTTGTTTTCTTAATGATGAGAAGTAAAGCTAAATCACTTAAAGCTATAGGTAAATTAGGTATAGTACCAAGTTTCTTTGGAATAAATGAGCCGGTAATATTTGGTGCACCATTAATAATGAACCCATTTATGTTTTTACCATTCGTATTTGGACCAGTAGTAGTTGCAGGTTTAAATTATCTAGCTATGTCAACAGGATTAGTTGGACTTCCATTATACGAAGCACCAGGATTCCTACCACCAGGATTCCAAGCCTTTTTATTAACATTAGATTGGAAAGCATTTGCTCTAGCAATATTTAATGTATTATTTATGACAGCATTATACTATCCATTCTTCAAGGCTATGGAAAAAGACGAATTAAGAAAAGAAGCTATTGCAGAAGGAAAGGCTAATGGAGTAGCGTAATAGATATAGAAATAAAGTGCTTTGCACTTTATTTTTTTGAAGGGAGATAATAATGGGAACTATACATATAGAAGCTAATAAAGAAGAGATTGCTAAAATAGTACTTATGCCAGGGGATCCTTTAAGAGCACAATTTATTGCAGAAAATTATTTAGAAGATGCAGTACAAATAAATAAAGTTAGAAATATGTTTGGATTTACAGGGTACTATAAAGGAATTAGAGTAACTGTAATGTCATCAGGTATGGGAGGCCCATCAATGGGAATATACTCACATGAGCTTTTTAATAAGTATGATGTAGATGCTATTATAAGAATAGGTTCTACTGGAGCTTATAGTGAAAAGTTAAATATGCATGATGTAATGCTTGTTGAAAGTAGTTGGAGTCAATCTACCTATGCTAAAACTTATAGCGGATATGAAGAAGATATTGTTTATCCAAATAGTGAATTAAACTCTCTTATTAAAGAAGTATCAGATAACTTAAATATTAGTATAAAGACAGGTAGGATACATTCAACTGATGCTTTCTACACAATGGATAAAAGTGTACTACATCATATAAGAGACACTTACGGATGTCTTGGAGTAGAGATGGAATCTTTCGCTCTATTACATAATGCAAATGTTGCAGGAAAGAAAGCAGCATGCCTATTAACAGTTGCAGATCATGCCTTAACTAATGAGAAGGCTACAGTTGAAGAAAGACAACATGCTTTTGAAAATATGATAAAGTTAGCCTTAGGTACAGTAGTAGAGTATTCTAAATAGTAGTAAAATTAAGTGAAAATATAATAAGTTATTAAAAGTCTAAGTATATAAAATTTATACTTAGGCTTTTTTTTCTTGCAAAAAAAAGATATATTAGTAAAAATAAGTAAAACTATGTATAATAAGTTATATAGATGAAGAAAAAGTTTTCAAAATGGAGATTATTAATGAGAAAGCGAAAAAGTACATTGCAAAAGGAACTAATAGTTTTATGTGTTTTTACCTGTGTAGTAGCCATGATAGTTCAAGGTGGAATATTAACTAGCGTATTTGCTAGAATATTTTCTAAGAATGTTAGAGAGGATATATCTTTTTATATAGAAAGAGTGAATAATGATTTTAACAATAAATTACAATTTTTAGAGGAAAGCATTATGTATATACGTAATGATTCTATTATGGCTGATTTTTTTAATGATGTTAATTATAGCAAAGAAGAAGTAAGTAAGAGATTAAGTTATTGTGGTAATCTTTTTTCAGAAAGAAATATGGTAAATCAAAATTATCCGTTTATTACTCAGATTTTCTTGTTTAATAATAAGGGGGATAGTATAAATAGCATTTTTTACCCTACCACTATTGAACATTTGAAGTTAGTATCTGAAGAGTATAGTGAGATAAATAAAAAGTTTTTAACTGAAAATAGTGAATATTATTTTAAGATAAATAAAAGTAGTGTAGATATAGTATTCAAAATTTATGATAAGTATTTAGTTGAAAAAGGAAGTTGCATAGTTCAATTAAATAGCTTGGCTATAAAGGAAATATTTAATGAAATTGAAAAGTATAATGATTCAAAATGGGTATTAGTTGGTAATGATAGTTTAGTAGTTCAGTCAAATAATATCGAAGATATATATGATGAAATAATTTATAAAGGGGATACAAGTGTTGAAGATAATAAAAAAGACTTAAATAGTAAGTATTTTTTATCTCAAAAGCAAAACTCTTTTGGATTAAAAACAATGGTATTAGTTTCAAAATCTAATATTTATGATTATATAAAATCTAGCATAATGATTATGGTGGGAATAATTATTATATTACTTTTATGTATTGCAGCTATTGTATTTTTTGTTGCATATCGTTTTACTGTGCCTTTGAAAATAGTAGCAGATAAAATAAGAGAATTTGGAAAAGGAAACTTTGATACTAAGCTTGAGGAGTTTAACACCCAAGAGTTAACAGATATAAGCTTTGTTTTTAATGAGATGACAGATAAGATTAACTATCTAATAAAACAGGTATATGAAAATCAGTTATTAACTACAAAAGCTCAAATTCAATATTTACAATCACAGATAAATCCACATTTTATGTTTAATATTTTATCTATGATAGGTATAAAGGCCAAAATGTCTGATAATGATGAAGTGCATAAGATGATATATGCTTTTTCGAAGCTAATACAAGGGAAAATATTTAGAAAAGAAGAAATTACAATTCCTTTATCAGAAGAAATGGAACTAGTTGAGTTTTATCTATTCTTACAAAGTAACAGATTTGCAGATAAAATTTCGTACAATATAACTTATGAGGATGAAGAGTTAAAAAAAATATTAATACCTAGATTAAGTATAGAGCCAATTGTAGAAAATGCGGTACTACATGGATTAGAACCGAAAGAAGATTCAGGAACAATAGAGGTATTAATTAGAAAAGATGGAGATAGCCTTTTAATAGAAGTTAAAGATGATGGTGTAGGGTTCAATCAAGAGGAGAGTTATAATGATACAGTTGCTTACAAAGAACATACTCATGTTGGGATATATAACACCCAAAAATTAATAAATAACTTATATGGTGATGATTTTGGAATTGATATAGAAAGTAAGGTTGGGGTAGGAACTTCAGTATTTATTAAATTACCTATGTAAAGGAGTTAAGTCATGTGGAAAGTAATGATTGCAGATGATGAGGTTTTTATAAGAGATGGTTTAAAAAAGTTAATTAAATGGGATACTTTAGGGTGTGAGTTAGTATACTCTGCAAAAAATGGACAAGACTTATTAGATAATTTTAGTGTTTGTATTCCTAATATAGTTATACTAGATATAAAAATGCCAATAATGAGTGGATTAGAAGTAGTAGCATATTTAAGAGAACACTATCCAGAAATAAAAATTGTTTTGCTTACAGCTTATGCAGATTTTGAATATACAAAGCAAGCAATATTATATTCAGTAAATGATTATATAGTGAAAACAGCTATTTTAGAAGAAATACCTAACACAATTTCACGCATTGTGAAAGACTTAGAGGAAGCAAAGGTGAAAGCTAATATAGTACCACAGGGAGAAAGATTATTTTATAGAATTTTAATAGAAGATTCAATTATTACTGATGATTATTATTTTGAGTATAAACATTATTATGATTCATTTAATGAAAAGTTTCCTTCTTTTTCTCTTATTTTATGTCAGATAGTAAATGAAAATATTCAGCTTAATAGCGCTTTACAAAAGAGTATTTTTGATTTGATGAAAACAGTTTTTGATGGAAATACTTTTAGAAGCTTTAAAGTTAGTAGAACCGAATATTGTATCATAATTGATGGAGATATAAATAAGAAGGAAAAGATAGAATTTTTATGTAATAAATTTAATAATTTGGCTCAAAGCTTTTTAGGAATCAAGACTATTATAGGTATAAGTAGATTTTACTCTAGAATAGAAAATGTTAGTAAGGCATATAAAAATACCTTAAAGGAAATAATGCAGAACTTTGATGGAGGAAATAATGTAGTTTTCTTTGAAAAAGGAAAGATAAATTATGTAAATAGAAAAGAACAGTTTTATATAGTAGACAGTATAGTAGATAGTATTAATAATGGAAGATATTTAGAAAGTGTAGATAGTCTAGATAAGCTAATAAATTTATATAATATAAACGGATTAGCTACAACTAAAAGTAGTTTAATTCTTTTATTGGCCACATGTAGAAAGATATGGCGTGATCAAGGTGCAGATTTAGATAAGGTAATATTTGATAATAGGAATATAGATTCAGAAATATTAAACACAAAAAAAGTTTTAGAGCTTAAAAATATTTTTAATGATATTATCAATGACACAGTAAAACTAGTACTAGAACAAAAAGAAAGAAGAGATGATTTAATTAGAGATATAGATAATTATATAAATAATAATTATTGCAATAGAATCACATTAGATGAAATAGCTAATGAAGTTCATGTTAATTCAAGTTATTTAAGTAGAATTTATAAATTAAAGACAGGAAAGAATTTATTTGATGTAGTAAATATTAAAAAGATTGAAAAGTCAAAAGAGTATATAGCTAAGTATAATAAAAAAATAAATGAAGTTGCTCTTTTAGTAGGATTTTCAGACTCAGCTTATTTTTCAAGGGTATTTAAAAAATACACAGGGCTAACACCAAAAGAGTTTGAAAGAGCAGAATTAAGTAAAATGAAAAGTGGGATAATATGAGACGGAAATATATACGGTTATTAATTATGCTTGTTGCATTAATGTCATTATTCATTTCATGTAGCGATAATAACCTAAATGAAGAGATAATTCAAATTACTTTGCTTCATGGATGGGGAACAATGGAAGAAGACCATATTGCAATGCGTAAAATTTATGAAGACTTTGAAAAAGAAAATCCAGGTATACATATTAATTTATTATCAATGCCTTCATCAGAAGATGCTGTTAATAAAGCTATAGATATGATATCAATAGGAAATGTGCCTGACATTATATTTACAGGTGGAATAGGCTACGATACAATTTATAAATTTATGGTTGAAAAAGACTATGCAGTAAATTTATTTCCTTATATAGAAAACGATGATGAGTTTAAAGGTAATATTCCTAAATCAGTAATTCAGTATTGGGAAAATGATAATAAGGAAATTTTTACATTACCAGATGTGTTTTTAATGAGTGGATATTGGTATAATGCAGATATATTTTCACAAGCCGGAATAAAAGAACCACCGAAGACGTGGGATGAATTCTTAGATATGTGTAAGAAAATAAGAAACTGGGCTGATGATATCAATGAGGATATAGTACCAATATGCTTTAACTCAGAGAATAGCATAGCGTTATTTGATTATCTAGTTTCATCTAATGGAGGCGATTTTCATAGTATAAACAATGAGTGGCGAGCTGAACTTAATTATAATACGTTATATGAAAATCTAAAAAAACTTCAAGTTATATTTGAGTATTCAACTGATTTAAATAAAGAATTCACTTATAGAGATAGCCTTAATAATTTTAATAATAATAAATCGGCAATATATATAAATGGAGTATGGGCCAATTCTATGATAGATCAGAATATAAATGCTAAATACGCGGCATTTCCGATGAATTCAGGTAAAACAATTGCTAGTAAATCTTCTTGTATTGGGTATATAGTTGGAAATACAAAAGATCAAGATAGAATAGAGGCCTCTATAAAATTAGTTAAATATATGCTTAGTGATAATGTGCAAAATAGGCTTTTAGAGGAAACAGGCCAAGTCCCTATAAATCCTAAAATAAATATTGAAGAATATAGGGAGAGTATGCCGAGATTATATGAGGCAGTTAATGTGGTAAATAATGCAGATATGCATATACCTATTCCGGTTAACTTCTGGAATGAAAAGAAGAGGGTGTATTTTATGAATAATATCTTAGATGTGTTAAATCGAAAAATCGAACTAGATGAATTTGTGAAAAATATTGAAACAGAGTAACTCAAAAAAGGGTAAAAATAGTGCAATAAAAAGTAAATATTTTAATAATATAAAAAAGAAATTCTTAAGATTAAGAGTTTCTTTTTATTTTTATAAAAAATATAAATAGAGTACAAAAAAAGGTAAACGTTTTACATGGAGTTTGAAAAGCTTGCTTGATATTATAAATATGTAATAAGGGAGGAGAGATAACATGAAAAAAAGAGTATTGGGTGTATTATTAACAATGGCAATGGCAACGAGTTTATTCGTAGGATGTGGAAATAAAGGAACAGAGGAAGTTGGTAATGAGACTTCTAATAATTCAAATGTTCTAGAATTCTATCATGGATATTTCCATGAAGAAAGTGAATGGCCAGCGGCTAAGGTTATGAGGGATATTTATGATGACTTTGCTAAACAACATGAAGGTGGAGATGTTGTATTTAAACCAGTAGCTGTAGAAAATTATTTAGATATAATGAATAATAAAGTAGCTAGTGGTAATTTTCCAGATATGATTGACTTAGCTGGAAATCCAGTATCATTAGCGGCTATAACACAAGGTTTAGTATATGATATGAAACCATATATTGATTCGGAAAATTTGAAGGATGCTGTAGGTATTAATTATACTCAAAACGATATTGATGGATCAATTTATACAGTTCATGATCAATTATTAACATTAGGCTTTTGGTATAACAAAAATCTTATGAAAGAATCAAATGTAGAGTTACCAGAAACGTGGAATAATTGGGATGACTTTGGTAAGGCTATGGCTAGTATAAGAGAAAATGGAAAAGATGGAAATTATGCATATGGATCAGGTCAAGGATCTATTCGTTGTTTTAATGCTTATTTAGGACAAGTTAAACCTGAATTGTTAGATAAGGACTTATCAAAAGAAATTATTGAATCAAAGGAATTTGCAGATGCATTTAAGACAATAGCGACTTTAGATCAAGAAAATGGATCAGCTAATGCAGGTTCTTCAGCGAACGATTTCTCAGCTGATTTCTCTGATGGAAAATCTTCAGTATTCTTTAATGGTGTATGGGCAGCTGGTGGATTTGCAGGAGATGATAGTGTTAAACCAGCTATATTCCCTGGTAATGTAGCACTTTCTTCAGCAGGCGGAGGATTAACAATAAGTAGTAAGATGGACGAAGCTAAAATCGAATTAGCTTTAGAATTTGTAAAATACATAACGAGCGAAGAAGTTCAAAAGAAGATTTTCTTAGAAGTTGGAGCTAACCCATGTAATACGAACTTAAATATAAATGATTTAGCAAAAGAAAAGAATGATCCAACAGCTATATTATTAGCAGAAGCTTGTGATCAAGCAAATAATGCAAAAACTATAGTAAAAACTATTGACTCTGCATGGGGTGGAGATATTCAAACTGCAATAGCGAATAAGCTAATTGAATGTTCAGTAGCAGGTGTAGATATAGATGCTAAATTTGAAGAGTTAAAAAGTGAATTAGTTGTACTTATAGAGTAATAATGAAAAAGTATAGGATGAATTCATCCTATACTTTTATAAGGAGGATTTTATGCTATCGTTAGATAAACTACGTGCCAAAGAAAAAAGTAATTTAAAAATTAAGGTTAAAAAAAATAGTATGGCATCAGCAAAAAATAAAAAGAAATTATGGATTTTTCTTTTTCTATTACCGACTTTATGTGCATTTTGTTTATTTTATCTATATCCTATATTAACAGTATTTGCAACATCTTTTGCAAAATGGGATTATTCAAATATTTTAAAACCTGAATTTTATAAAGGTAAGGAATTATTCACTAATTATAAATATATTCTTACTGAATATCCATACTTTTGGGAAGCTTTAAGAAATTCTATGGCTTGGGCCTTATGTGGAGTTGTAATCCAAGTGCCTATAGCTGTTACAGTAGCTATAATGTTATCAAAAAGTTTACCAGGATGGAAGTTTGCTAGAAATGTTTATATTATTCCAAATATAATTTCTACAGCTGCTATGGGACTTATATTTTTACAAATATATAATCCTAGATTTGGAGTAATAAATCAAATAATTCAGCTATTCGCTCCAGGATTTGATCAGAATATACTGTTATTACCTAAAGTTAACTTTTGGGCAATGACATTCTCATATATTTTATTTGCAGGTTCATCCACGATAATGATATTAGGGCAAATTTTTGCAATACCAACTGAAATATATGAAGCTGCAACCTTAGATAATATAACTGGATGGAAAAGAGAATGGTATATAACTTTACCACTAATAAAAGATACTATAAAAACAGTAACAATTTTAGCGGCTACAGCTGGATTCTTATTATATAACGAGGTATATTTCCTGACGCAAGGAGCAGCAGGCACTAAGAGTATTAGTTATATAATTCGTGAGCTAGCTATAACAAGCTCTAGAACTCAATATGCCCGTGCTAATACGGTTGGAGTAATACAAATATTAGGGGGACTATTTATTATTATAGTAATTAATCTATTATTTAAAAGTAGGAAAAAGGAGGAGTGGAACTGATGAAGATTAAAAGACGTAAAAAACTTACTATTAATGGTTTATCAAAAGGCGGAAAGATATCTGTATATATTGGAATGATACTTATGTCAATTATAGCCTTATTTCCATTAGTATGGGTGGTTATATCATCATTTAAAGGCGATCCATTAGCTGAGCCAGGATTTGCATTACCAAGCAAACTTGTATTTGATGGATATATTAGTGTATTTAAAGATATGAACATACTTCGTTATTTTGGAAACAGTATAATAGTGTCACTTACTTCAGTTGTTTTAAGTATTACAATGATATCTTTGTCTGCTTATGTTGTAGCGAGAACAGAGTTTAAAGGAAAAGGTATAGTAACAGCTTTATTGTTATCTACAATGTTTATACCAGCAACAGCAATGACATTTCCAGTTTATAATTTAGTAAACAATATGGGGATTCATAATAAGCATAGTGGGTTAATCTTTATTTATACATGTAGTGGAATAGCTGTTAGCTTTTTTATAATTAAAAATTACTTTGCAACAATTCCAAAGGAAATTGAAGAAGCAGCTTTTATAGATGGATGTAACTTTTTTCAGACATTTACAATGATAATCTTTCCTATAGCTAGACCAGGGATTATGACAGCGGCAGTATTAGCATTTATGAATAACTGGAACGAGTATTATTGGTCTTCTATGGTGTTAATAGATAAAGAAAAATTAACTGTACCAGCATTACTTTCTCAATTTACAACTAGTTTTAGTACAAACTATAATGGTCTATTTTCAGCAATAGTTGTAATTGTAATTCCTCCAATTATTTTATTCTGTTGTTGCTCTAAGTATTTTGTTGAGGCCTTATCAGGTGGGGCAGTGAAGGGCTAAAGTAAAAACATATAATTAGCTTATAAAGTTTAGAATTTACTGATAGTAAAAATAGTATTTATTTAAATAAAAGGAGAATATTATGTCTGATATGTATACTAGAACTGAATGGTTTAGAAATGATAGATTTGGAATGTTTATTCATTGGGGATTATATGCTATTCCTGCTCGTGGGGAATGGGTTATGAGTAAAGAAAAAATGACTGTAGATGAATATAGAAAGTACTTTGAAGAATTTAATCCTACTGAATATAATCCTAGAGAATGGGCAAAATTGGCTAAAGAAGCAGGAATGAAATATGTTGTTTTAACAGCAAAGCATCATGATGGATTTTGTTTGTTTGATTCAAAGCTTACAGAGTATAAATCAACTAATACAAAAATAGGTAAGGATTTAGTTAAAGAGTTTGTTGAAGCAGTAAGAGAAGAAGGTTTAAAAGTTGGACTTTATTTTTCGCTTATAGATTGGTCACATAAAGATTATCCTAAATATGGAGATGCTTTTCATCCAATGAAAGATAATTTAGATTATAAAAATGAAGAGATTGACTTTGATAGATATCTTAAATTTATGCATGGGCAAGTTGAAGAAATAGTAACGAACTATGGAAAGTTAGATATTTTGTGGTTTGATTTTTCTTATGACGATATGATGGGAGAAAAGTGGAAAGCAACTGAGCTTATAAAGATGGTTAGGGAAAAGCAACCTGATGTTATAATAGACAATCGTTTAGAAACATCTGGAGAAGGATTTGGAAGTATGGTCGAAGAGGAGCCGAGCATTTATTCTGGAGATTTTGCAAGTCCTGAGCAGATAATTCCGCCACAAGGAATTACTAATGTTTTAGGAAAGCCTGTTCCATGGGAATTATGTATGACGATGAATAACAACTGGGGATATTCATCAACAGATTTTGAGTACAAGCCTACGTATCTAATAATAAGAAAATTAGTTGAATGTGTTAGTAAGAATGGAAATATGATTTTAAATGTTGGACCTGATGCAAATGGAAGAATACCTTATGAAAGTAAAAAGAAACTAAGAGAAATTGGAGAGTGGATGAGTAAAAATAAAGATTCTATTTATGGATGTAGTGCATTAAATGTTGATAAGCCGGAATGGGGAAGATACACAAAAAAGGATAATAAGATATATGCACATATTTTTGAATGTCCAATAGGGCCATTAGCATTAACAGGGATAAGAGGTAAGGATATTAAGTTAATGAGACGCTTAGCAGATGGATCTGAAGTAAAAAGAGGTGAAAGTTGGGTAACTGCTGCTTATGAAGACATTCCTTTTGCAACGCTTGGTGAGATACCTCATTTTACTTACAAGCTACCAGATGATAGAGATACTGTAATTGAAATAACAATGAAAGAAGGAAATGACATATGAAGCAAGTAACAGCTGTTTTAATTGGAGCAGGGCAAAGAGGGGTAGAAGCATATGCTTCATATGCATTAAATTATCCAAATGAATTAAAGTTTGTTGCTGTGGCAGAACCAAGAGAAGATAGAAGAGAAGATTTTAGAAAACAACATAACATACCCTTAGAAAATTGTTTTTCAGATTGGAAGGAATTATTATCAAAGCCTAAAATGGCAGATTGTATTTTAATTTGTACTCAAGATAAGATGCATTATGAGCCAGTTAAGGAAGCTTTTGAAAAAGAATATCATATTTTATGTGAAAAACCTATGAGTCCTAATAAAGAAGAATTAATAGAAATAGGACATCTAGCAGAACAAAGTGATAAAGTTTTAAGTATATGTCATGTGCTTAGATATTCACCTTTTTTCATTAAGATAAAGGAGATTATAGATAAAGGAACAATAGGAAAATTAGTTTCTGTTCAACATATAGAAAGTATAGGATACTGGCATATGGCACATAGCTTTGTACGTGGTAATTGGAGAAATAAAGAGTTAAGTAGTCCAATTATCTTACAAAAATGTTGTCATGATATGGATATACTAACTTGGCTTGTTGGTAGCAGATGTAAAAGTGTAAGTAGTTATGGTGATTTACTACACTTTACAAAGAATAATGCGCCTAAAAATGCACCTAAATATTGCATGGATGGCTGTAGTGAAAGAGATAATTGTCCGTTTTTTGCACCAAGATTTTATTTAGAGCATCCTAAAGCTGATACTGATGGATTTGCTAAGGTTGTAAGCTTAGACACTTCAAGGGAAAGTATATTGAAAGAGTTAGAAAAAGGACCATATGGCAGATGTGTATATCATTGCGATAATGATGTAGTAGATAATCAGGTTGTTAATCTTCAATATGAAAATGGAGTAACAGTTAGCTTTACTATGTGTGCATTTACTAACAAGTGTGAACGTGTAATAAATATTATGGGAACTAAAGGTCAAATTAGAGGTAATATGGAAGAGAATACTATTGAAGTAGTTGATTTTGTGACTGGAAACACTACAAAGATAGAATTACATGTACCAGCAACAGGGCATAGTGGAAGTGATGTATCTATGATGAAAGATTTTGTTTCACTAGTAGCTTCGGATGGAAATAATGAATGTAAGAGTAGTGCATTGGAAGCTATACAAAGTCACTTAATAGCTTTAGCTGCTGAGGAAAGTAGATTAGATAAAGGGAAAAATATAGAGTTATAATTAGTAGATTAAAAAACTTCGTTGAAGATAATTCGATGAGGTTTTTGTTTTTAATACAACTTAAAAAAATTATAATATTTTGTTATAAAACATAAGAATGTTGCTTATAAATTAAAGGAGATTTAAATAAACTTAAACATTCAGTATACTTTTTTTGAAAGCTAGTTTTATGAGAGGTGACTAATATGAAAGATATAATATCTATATTGAATGATCCAAAGGTATTTGAAATTAATAGGTGCAAGGCACATTCAGACCATTATTTTGAAGGATATAATACATTTAAGTATTCTTTAAATGGTAATTGGAAATTTAGCTATAGTGATAATTTAGATAAGGCAGAAAAGGATTTTTATAAAAAAGACTTTGATGTGAATGAATGGGCTGAGATAAAAGTACCTGGTCATATTCAAATGCAAGGATATGACAGACCACAGTATGTAAACACAATATATCCTTGGGATGGATGTGAAGATGTTTCTGCAGGACAAGCTCCCAAAGATTTTAATCCAGTAGGAAGCTATGTTAAGTTTTTAGAACTAACAGAGGATGATTTAAAAGATAACAATAAGATATACTTATCATTCCAAGGCGTAGAAAGTTCATTTACTTTATATATAAATGGAGAATTTATAGGGTATAGTGAAGATACATTTACACCTTCAGAATTTGAAGTAAGTAAAGTTTTAAAGTCTGGATTGAATAAAATTGCTGTTCAAGTATACAAGTGGTGCTCAGGTAGTTGGCTTGAGGATCAAGATTTTTGGAGATTTTCAGGGATATTTAGGGATGTATTTGTATATAGTGTTCCTAAAGTTCATGTATACGATTTAAAGGTTGTTGCAGAAGTTGATGATAAATATAAAAATGGAATACTGAAATCTAATTTATTACTTAATGGTAACGGAGAAGCTATAGTTCAATATGAGTTATTAGATAAAGATGATGAAGTTATTATAAGTGGAGAAAAAGATAACATATCAATTAAGAATGAGATAACTATAGATTTAGAAATGAAAGTAGATAATCCTAATTTATGGAGTGCAGAAGCACCATTCTTATATACTCTAAAAATATTATTAATTGCAGATGGTGAAGTAATTGAAACAGTAATGCAAAAAGTAGGTTTTAGAAGATTTGAACTAAAGAATGGAATAATGCAGTTAAATGGTAAGAGAATTGTATTTAACGGAGTTAATCGTCATGAGTTTAACTGTAATAGTGGTAGAGTAGTTTCTGAAGAGGATATGATTTGGGATTTAAAAACTATGAAGAAGAATAACATAAATGCCGTTAGAACTTCCCATTATCCTAATAATACAAGATTTTATGAATTATGTGATGAGTATGGGTTATATGTAATTGATGAAGTAAATCTTGAGTCACATGGTACTTGGGGGTTATGTACTGGCCCAAGAAAATACAATGATGAAAATATACTTCCAAATGATAAAGAAGAGTGGGTGCCTTTATTATTAGACAGAGCTAATTCAATGTTTGAGAGAGATAAAAACCATCCTTCTATATTGATTTGGTCTTGTGGAAATGAATCCTTTGGTGGAGAAGATATTTATAAGATGAGTAAATTTCTACAAGGTAAAGACGATACTAGACTTGTACATTATGAAGGCATATTCAATGATAGAAGATATAATGACACATCACAAATTGAAAGTCAAATGTATACAAAGGTACACAATATAAAAGAATTTTTAAAGGAAAATAGAGATAAGCCTATGATATGTTGCGAATATGCTCATGCCATGGGAAATTCCTTAGGTGCTTTATATAAATATACAGATTTAACGGAAGAAGATCCTTTATATCAAGGCGGATTTATATGGGATTTTATAGACCAAGCTATAATGAAGAAAAATAGTAGTGGTGAAAAGTTCTTAGCTTATGGTGGTGATTTTGAAGATAGACCAACAGATTATAATTTTTGTGGTAATGGATTAGTATTTGCTAATAGAGAAGTTACTCCTAAGATGCCTGAGGTTAAATATTGTTATCAAAATATAAAAATAAAAATATTAGAAGATAAGATTAATATAAAAAACAAAAACTTATTTACCAATCTGAATGAATATGAGTGTTTCTTTATTTTAACTAGGGATGGAGTAGAAATAGATAGAAAGACTACTATTATAGATTTAGCTCCAATGTGCGAGAAGAGTATTGAGATACCATTTATAAGAGAGAATAATACTGGAGAATATATTTTAACAGTTTCTTTCTGTTTAAGTAAAGATGAAATATGGGCAGAAGAAGGTTACGAAATTGCTTTTGAGCAAAAAGTACTTTATGTAGTCAAAGAAGACAAAAAAGAATATAAAGGAAAGCTTTCTATTGTAGATGGAGATATTCACGTAGGGGTACATGGAGAAAACTTTAGAGTAGTATTCTCAAGAGTTAAAGGTGGATTAGTTTCTTATGTATATGATGGTAAGGAATATATTTTAGAAAGGCCTAAGCTAAACTTTTGGAGAGCTCCAGTAGATAATGATATTGCAAATGGAATGACCTTTAATAATAGTATATGGAAAATTGCAAGTCTTTATGGAAAAGCTTCTATGGAATATTATAATGAGTTAGAAGATGGAGTAGAAGTTTGTTATAGTCACAGGTTACCTATGGTAGATAAGGTGAAAATAGATGTTAAATATCTTGTTAAGAAGGATGGAACTATAGATATAACAGGAGAATATTTTGGAGCGGAAGGAATTCCTAATATGCCTGAGTTTGGAATGATGTTTACATTAAAATCAGACTTAGATAAAGTTCTTTGGTATGGAAGAGGCCCAGAAGAAAGTTATTTTGATAGGAAGCATGGATGTAAAATTGGAATATATGAAGGATTAGTAACAGATTTCACACCATATTTAAGACCCCAAGAATATGGTAATAAGTCAGATGTGAGATATGCTAAGGTATTTAATGACAATAAAGATGAGTTGATATTTAAAGGTGAGAACCTTAATTTTAGTGCATTACCATATACTCCACATGAAATAGAAAATGCAGCTCACTTTTATGAGTTACCTCCAATAAACCACACTATAGTTCGAGTATCACAAGAACAAATGGGAGTAGGAGGAGACGATACATGGGGGGCTCCAGTTCATAAGGAGTTCACAATTTCGGGAGAAGAAAATCATAAGTTTAAATTTACTTTTGGAGGAAAAGAAAAATAAACTAATTAAATAAATTGTTTGCTACTCTCACAAAGAGAATGTTGCCTTTGGCAAGAGAAATATATGCTTTCAGCAAAGAGAAATATTCAGCAAGCTGAATAGAAATATGTGGCTAAGGGCACAGAGAAGCATATGCCTATGGTATCAATATTATATTTGCCACAGGCATATTTATCTTCACCAAAGGTGAATATTTCTCTGTCAGAATGACATATTTCTCTTGTGAGTTTCGCGAACAATGTTATTTTAGTCATAGTGTAGCTTTACTTTAGTAAAATATTCTTCAGAACATTTTTTACATAAAACCTTTAAGTTTTCATCAGAATAAGAAGAAATAGGGCTAATATTGTACACATCTAAATTTGCGATATTACCACATTCTTCACACATATATTTAGCATTTTCAAATGCTAAATGACGTTTTTCTTTCGATGAGACTATTTGATTTGATTCGATATTTTCTTCGGATAAATCTTTTTTGTTGTGTTTTAGGATGAAAATATTACTTTTTTCTGATACAGTACCTTTAAACTTAGAAAAAAATTTCGTCATCAAATTAGAATTTTCTTTAGTTCTAGTAATTCTAAATTTTAAATAATATTCTTTTAAAACTGTTGTAACTAGGCTAATAAAATAAAGTCCTAGTATAAAATAAATTAAATTAAACATAAAAATCACCAATGGTATTTTTCCCTTGAATAGCGTTTTTAATACATATATTTAAATATACAATTATATTAATTAAAAAGCTAAAAGTAAATGATGAGAGTTTAGGGGGACTGGGGATTAGGGTGCTTTAAAACAATAATAAATAGAATGAAAAATTTGAACTTGATGTTAATAAAAGTAAGTATTAATTGTAATACTTATTTAAAAATTGTACTTGTCTTTTTTGAAAATATTAGTATAATAATTATATTGATATATACGTTAATATAATTGAATATGATTTTTGGTTCATCGGAGGGTATATATTACATTGGTAAATATGCTGGATAAGATGCGGAGATAATCCGTTCTTATCCAGCTTTTTTTATTTTTCTAAGTATACACGCTTTCTATTTTAGAATAAAAAACTTACTACAATAGAAGGTTGCAATTATTATAAATATATATTTTAGGAGGTCTTTATGAAGCAAAAAACATTATCATTAACTGAAGGAGCAATAGGAAAAACACTGTTAAGATTTGCAGTGCCATTTTTACTAGCAAGTTTATTGCAAGCTTTATATGGTGCAGTTGATTTATTTGTTGTAGGGCAATACGCTGATTCTGCTGCTGTTTCTGCTGTAGCTATAGGAAGTCAACTTATGCAGACAATAACAGGGATTGTACTTGGAATATCTATGGGAGGAACTGTTTTAATAGGTCATTGTATAGGAGAAAAAAATGATAAGGGAGCCGCAAAAGCTGTTGGCACAATAACTATTTTGTTTATTATGATAGCTATTATTTTAACTCCAATTATGATATTTGGAACTAATTTATCAGTATCTTTAATGCATACACCAAATGAAGCTATAGATTATGCTAGGCAATATATCTTTATATGTGCTTGTGGGATTCCTTTTATAGTAGGATACAATGCAGTAAGTGGTATTTTTAGGGGAATAGGAGATTCCAAAACACCTATGTATTTTATTGCCATAGCATGTGTAGTAAATATAGTTGCTGACTTTATATTAGTTGGTGGACTTAACATGGGAGCTTCAGGAGCAGCTATAGCAACTATTTTAGCCCAAGCTATAAGTTTAATAATATCTATTATATTTATTAAAAAGAGAGGATTTTCTTTTGAATTCAATAAGGAATATGTAAGAGTTGATAAATATTCATTAAAACGTATTTTAAAAGTAGGGTCGCCTCTAGCCCTTCAAGATGCATTAGTAAATATATCATTTTTATTAATAACTGTAATAGTCAATGGTATGGGGTTAGTAGCGTCAGCATCAGTAGGGGTTGTTGAAAAGGTAATAATATTTGCAATGCTTCCACCAACCGCTTTTGCAGCAGCAGTAGCAACAATGACAGCTCAAAATATCGGGGCAAATAAACCTGGTCGTGCAATAAAAGGGTTAAGGTATGGAATAGGATATTCGCTTATATGTGGAATATTAGTATGCATATATTGTCAGTTTTTACCTCATACAATTACAGGTATATTTACTAAAGATGTAGAGGTTATAGCCTCAGCAGCTATGTACTTGAAGTCATATTCTTTTGATTGCATGTTAGTAGCAGTTATATTTTGTATGAATTCATATTTTAGTGGATGTGGTAGATCTATGATTTCTTTTATTCATAGTATGATTGCAACATTTGGAGTCCGTATTCCAATATCATATCTAATGAGTAAAATGACTAACACTTCATTATTTAAGATGGGCTTAGCTTCACCAGTAGCATCCTTTGTCTCAGTAGTTATATGTTTCGGGTATTTTATTTGGTTAAAAAAACATCATAATATAGCCAAATCTGAAGATGAATATATTACTATATCTTAGAGAAACATTTGCTTGGGTAATGAAAAATAACAATCATTAATAAATATTTTTCTCATAGAATTATTAATATAGAACTATATAGGGAGAATCAGTTATGGATAAGTCGATAAAATATTATGAAGTATTAATGGTAAGAAGAAATAGTGAGTTTTTTAGAAAGTATAAACTTCCAGTAGGGTATACTATTAAACCTTATGAGGAAGGTATGGAAGAAAAATGGGCTGAACTTGAGACAGAAGTAGGTGAATTTAATAATATTTTAGATGCTAGGAAGTATTTTGAAAATGAATTTATTAAAGAGGATGTTGATTTAAGTAATTATTGTTATTTTGTGGAGAGCCCTAAAGGAAATGTAGTTGCTACAGCTTCATTATGGTTTGGTAAGCATTTTGATGAAGGAATAAAGTATAGATTGCACTGGGTAGCGGTACATCCAGATTATAGAGGCAAGGGATTAGCAAAGGCACTTATATCCTATATTTTAAAAAATGAAAAATTAAAAGATGAAAAATATATATATTTAACTACTCAAAGTTGGAGCTATAAGGCTGTGAATTTATACTTAAGGTTTGGATTTAAACCTTACTCAGGAAGTAGGCCTGAAAATTGGGAGTGTTGTCATATGGATTTTGAAAATTATAATAATGAGGCTTGGGAACTTATATGGAGTAAAATTAAGTGAAATTAAAGTAAAAAAATAAGAGGATACTTAGTAAGTTTTATTAAAGTAATCTGTTTTTTTATTTAAGACTATAAATGAGAATTTTGATATAAAAAACAACTACTTAACATATAGTATACAAAGTTATAAATTATGGGGAGGAATTTATGGCTGTTGGTATAGGTATAAAGGGCGTTAGAGAATTATTTCCAGAGTATTATCTAGAGATGTTATATGAAATATATACGCCGAAAGAGGTTGACTTAATATTAAAAAGCTATTTACTAGGAAGGAAAACTACCTTTAGAATTAATAGGCTAAAAGAAGACGGGGATAAGGTTTTAGATGAATTAAAAAGAAAGAATATTAAGGTAGATAGATGTACTTGTTATAAAGATGTTTATATATTAAAAGAAAAACAAGACAGACTACTACAAGGCTTAGAAGCTTATAAGAATGGAAATATATATTTACAAAATTTATCTAGTATAATGCCAGCTGAGATATTAGATGTAAATAAGAAAGATAAGGTTCTTGATATGTGTGCAGCACCAGGTGGTAAAACTTTGAAGCTGGCAGAGAAGATGAATAATGAAGGCGTAATAGTTGCAAATGAAGTAAATAAGATTAGATATGAACGGTTAAAGTTTAATTTAGAAAAACTTGGGGCAAAGAATGTTACGTCATTAAATTTAGATGGCAGGAGGCTAATGCATATTTATAAGGAATATTTTGATAAAATACTTCTTGATGTACCATGTTCAGGAGAGGGGACAATTAATATTAAAAATACTAAAAAACTTAAGCTATTAAAGAATAGTCCTTTCGTAAAGGTACAAAAAGAGCTTATACAATCAGCTTTTGTTGCATTGAAAAAAGGCGGGATTATATTATATTCAACATGTACAATTTCGCCACAAGAAAATGAAGAAGTAATAAATTATTTACTAAAAAGGCATAAAGATGCAGAAATTTTGACTATAAATTTAAATATAACTAACTATAAAAGTGGAATAATTTCTTTTAAGGATAAGGTTTATGATGAGAGAATAGGTAAATCTATTAGGATTATTCCAAATGAATTTATGGAGGGTTTTTATATTTGCTTAATTAGTAAAAAAAGTTAAAATGCAATTTTTAAAAGGTAAAATTGCAATTTTATAAAAATATTGAAAAATATATATTGAAAAATATATAGGACTAGGCTATTATGGTAACAAATAGAATAATTAGAAGATAGAGGAGCGATACTTAATAGTAGTTGTAATGAGCTAAGCAGCTGTGAGTTACTACAAAAGGATTTATCGCCGAAGGATATAGCTAATGCTTTAAAGCTTTATTTTGGGTGTATAGATAATATCTATATGACTGTCACGTTTTGTGGAGTGCTATCATTTAAGGAAATTACAATATTTTGTTGTATACTTCATACCTTAAGTGAACACTTAAGGTTTTTTTTATACAAAAAATGAGTTAAATATTATACATTGGGGTCAAAAAGTATAAAAGTTAATATTTATTTAGCAGGCAATTATAATTCTATATTTTAATATTGTCAGCTGCATCTTCAAAACTATATGAAGATGGGTAATTAATATTATATATAGTCCTTATTATCCTAAAACAAAGGACAAGCAATAAGATTAAGGGGGAAAAAGATGTTAATAGGAGCTTTAAAAGAAATTAAACCAGGAGAATCAAGGGTTATTGTAACACCTGTAGAAGTAGAAGAACTTATAAATGATGGACATGAGGTTTGGGTTCAATCTAATGCTGGATACAATGCTGGATTTTATGATGAAGATTATAAAAAGTCAGGGGCTAAGATTGTAGAAACTAGAGAAGAGATTTACTCAACTTGTGATATGATACTTAAAGTTAAAGAGTTCTTCCCAGAAGAATATGATTTATTAAGAAAAGATCAAATTTTATTCACTTGTATACATCCTGCTGCTAACAGAGAAGAGGTTGATGTGTTACTAGATAAAGAAGTAATAGCATTTACAGCAGAGGATACACATAGATATGGTTCTCCAAACTGTGAAGTTGCAGGAAAGCTAGGGGCTTTAATGGGGGTAAATTACTTACTTAATAACAATGGAGGAATCGGTAAATTAGTAATGGGTATCGGTGGAGCACCAGGAGCTAATGCAATAGTATTAGGTGCAGGAATTGTTGGTAAAGGTGCAATACAAACTTTAGCTTCATTAGGAGCTCAAGTTACAGTCATGGATATAAATATAGGATCTATGAGAGCTTGTCAAGAGTTATATCCTGCAAATGTAAGAACTATGTTCTCAAATCAATCAAACATAAAATCATTATTACCAACTACAGATTTAGTAGTAAATTGTGTTAAATGGCCGAAGCATAGAAAAGACCATTTAATTACTGAAGAAATGCTTGGCTTAATGAAAAAAGGAACAGTAATAGTTGATATTAGTGCAGATGTTGGTGGGGCAATAGAAACTTATAGACCAACAACTCACGAAAATCCAGTTTATGAAGTTAATGGGGTAATTCATTATGGTGTAGATAATATACCAGGGGCAGCAGCTCATACAACTTCTATTGCATATGCAGCAAGTGTATTGCCACATATTAGATCAATAGCTAACAATGGAATTAAGGAAGCTTGTAGAAGAGATGGATTCTTAAGAAGAAGCTTAACTGCTTATAAAGGAGTTCTTACTCATGAAGAGACAAGTGTTATTCAAAATAGAGAATGGACAACACCAGAAGATGTTTTAGGTTTAGTTGGGGCAAAAATGGATATAGCACCTAAAGCAACTACAACAGAAGCAAATTAGCAATAAGCAAATGAATAAAGAGGAGGACTTTATATATGGAAGCGGGAACGCACTTGGGGATTATATCGATATTGCCGCCAATACTTGCTATAGTACTGGCGTTTAAAACTAGAAACACTATATTTTCGTTATTTGTATCGATTTTTATAGGAGTTTTATTAACGGGAAATGGATTATTAGCATTTCCGGACTTACTTAAAAGATCGTTAGGAACTACTAGTTTTTCTTGGATTTTACTTTTAGAGTTATTTATAGGGATATTAATAGCATTCTTTCAACGTACAGGGGCAATTCAAGGATTTACAGAAATTATGAGAAAGAAAAACTTAAGTAGAGTTAAGATACAGTTAACATCATGGGTTATGGGAATGTTTGTATTCTTTAGTGATTATTTTAGTCCATTATTTGTAGGTTCAACTATGAGAAGTTTATCAGATAAGGCTAAAATATCAAGAGATAAGTTAGCGTATATTGCGGACTCTACTTCAGCACCAGTAAGTGTATTAGTACCTATAACTGGTTGGGCAGTATATTTATCAGGATTATTAGTTGGAATGGGGCCAATTATAAATCAAGAAATGGCAATGAGTACTTTTGTTAAGTCATCATTCTTTAACTTCTATGCCATAGGGGCTGTTTTAATGGTTGGACTTATAGCAACTAAGGTGATTCCAGACTTTGGACCAATGAAAAAGTCAGAGGAAAGAGCTATAAATGAAGGTAAAGTATTAAGAGATGGAGCAGAGCCTTTAGTAGGTGAAGAATTAACAGAAACACAAGCTTATCCAGGTTATAAGATAAATGTATTTTTAAACTTTATAGCGCCTGTTTTAATAGTTATATCTATTGCAATAGGAACATATATAGTTTTAGGATCAGCTAAGACTATGGAAGCTTTTATGGCTGCAGTAGTATTCTTAGGAATAGTTATGCGAATTAAAGGTATACCTTTTAAAGATATTATGGACACTGCTGTAAGAGGTATGAAAGGTGTTATGCCAGCTATTATAATATTAGCACTTTCTTATTCAATAAATGAGTTAAGTAAGGAAATGGGAACAGCATACTATATAATAGAGATTACAAGTGGATGGATGAGTGCTGTTGTATTACCAGCTTTAACATTTATTATAGCTGCAGTAATAGCATTCTCTACAGGAACTTCATGGGGAACATTTGCGATAGTTATGCCCATAGCAGTACCTTTAGCTTTTGGCTTCTCAGGGGGAGAGATAAATATGCTAGTATTAGCAACTATATCAGCAGTAGCAGGTGGAGGAGTATTTGGGGATCACTGTTCACCATTGTCAGATACAACAATACTAGCATCTACAGGAGCAGCAGCAGATCATTTAGATCACGTAAAAACACAAGCTCCATATGCGTTAACAGTATCAGCACTTACAATAGTTTTATACCTAATTGTAGGCTTTATAGGAGCATAGTGGTACAAGCAAAGATTTAAAAAGAAATATTCACGGTGAAGAGGAAAGTGCTTACGGTAAATTTATGTTTACTGTAGGCACTTTTTATATAAGGATTATTAAATTAAATCAAGAGAGTTTACAGTTTAATAACTTGATAGTGTAATTTCACAATGGTACAATTATCTAAAAACTTATATTTGTCGGGGGAAGAATGAGAATAGTAAATAAATTTGTTAAGGTAGTATGTGGAATACTTATATTTATACTTTTATGGACTTTAGGATTTTACATTGCTCAAAAGATTAGGATTTTTGGGAAAGAATCTACAGATATAATAAATCCTAAAACACAGAGTTTTGAAGAGATAATAGAACTTTCTGATGAGATAACTATGGAGAAAAAATTATTTTCGTTTAGAAAGCATTATTATATCCTTAGTGATGGAGTATTAGTCGGGGAAGTTAAAGGAAAGCTATTTCCTATCTTTGGAGATACACTTCAGTTAAAAGATATTCAGGGTAACCTTATAAAAAAGGAAAGTCAAATAAAGAGATTGGGATTAACACAAGTAAAACTGTTTAATATATCTATAAATAGATTAGCTAAGATAGAGGATGCTAATGGTAACACAACTGGATATATAGGAGAACAGAAACAAAATGACTTTTGGAGATTAAAGCGAGTGCAATACTTCTATGATGAAAATCATAATAAAGAGGGACGAGCTATGCCAGATGCAATCTTATTTTGTAAGGATTATAAGATTTATGATGAGGATGATAATATAGATTATGTAATTGATGGAAATTATTTTAGTCCTACTCATAAATATAAAATTAAAATTAAGGATAAAAGTGATATAGATGTAGAAGATGCAATTTTCTATACTATAATTGAAAACTCTATAATAAGTAGTAAAACGAAGGAATCATCTTCAAGTTCAAATAAAAAGTAAAAAAGGATATATGGATAAATAAGAAAAGTATACTTTTTATATATGCTTATAAATATCATAATTACTATAAGATAGAATATGTAGTTAAGAATGGTGATAAGCTAATATAAAAAAGAGTTAGGAAAGTGATAATATGAAAAAGTGTCTATATTGTAAAATGATACTTAATAAAGAACATTTAGAAAATAAAGTAGGAAGCTTTTGCTCAGAAGAACATTTTGATAAATACTTAGAATCACTGAGCAAAGAAGAATATATTGAATTGCAACATTCAATGTGCGTATGTAGCGATGAATAAAAGTGCGAGCTTAGCTCGCACTTTATTTAATTGTTTCTTTAAGTCTACAGTTTGCCTCTTCGTAATCTATTAATCCTTTTAAAGCTTTAAACTCATCACTATCTATTAGTGTTGAAATTAGCCTTTTTCTCATAGCTTTTTGTCCATCAATACCAACTTCTAGTTTAAGATCTTTGAAATATGGATTTTCTGAGTAGTCATAAGGGAATGAAATTACTTCGTCTATATATTTTTTAAACCATTTTGCAGCAAGTTCTTTGTTATCAATTTCTATATACATTTTGCAATAGCTATAAGCTGCAGAGCCTATACCAATTTTAAATTTACTTTGAATATAATCAAGAGCAGATAGATAAAGCTTAGACTTTTCTATATCTCCATCATTTTTAGAAAGTCTTGATAAAACTGCTAGCATAGCTGAACCTTGATTTAAATAATGCAAGAGCATTTTTTTGCATAAATTTTCAGCCTCTTTATTTTTACCTTGCCTTTCTAAAAGTGTAGGATATATAACCATTGGATCTATAAATGCACTTGAAAGTTCTTTGAGAGCATCTTCGCTCTTTTCATAATTTTCTAGCATCATTTCTAAGCTAGCTACTGAGAATAAAGCTGATGATTTATATTTAGAGTCATCACTTTTTGATACTTCATAAAATAATTTAAGTGAGTATTTAAGTCTATCCTTCATAATATCTTCTGTTACATCTTCAGACATCATTCCGTACATTTGAATTAACCCTGCAATTGATAATTTAAGAGAAACACTGTTTGGATATTCTTTCAAATATTTGTTACTTTTTAATATACCATTATCATAGCCTTCGGTTAAAAAGATAGTAGTTAATTCTCCTTTAATATCACTAACATCTGCATCAGAAAGCTCTTTTTGAAATGAAAGTAAAACGTCAAGAGAGGTATCTAACGCTCTAGCAAGTGGAGCAAGCAATGTTATATCTGGAGTAGAGTTCCCATTTTCCCATTTGCTAACTGCACCGGCAGTAACACCTACCATGTTAGCTAATTGTTCTTGTGTAATATTATTTTCTTTTCTTAATTTTAAGATTTTATCACCTATATTAAAACTATTCACTTAAACACACATCCTTCAAAGTTGTTAATTTAATTATAAATAGAAAGTATCTTCATAACAATGGAGTGAAATTCATCTTTTTATTCACAAAACTTGAGTATCATTCAATATGGGTATAATTGTCTTTGATGGTTATGGCTATCCTTGGTATATTTAAATGAGAATATTACCAAAATAGGATAAAGATTCACTAAAAAAATTAGTTGACTACAGAAGAAGGAGCTTCATTAATAAATGAACACAAAGGACAAAAATTATATATTAGATAAACTAAAGAGGATGACTTATAATAGAGAAATTTATTTTATTAAGGATCTTTTAAATAAAGCGGATAGAGAAATTAAGGGAAAGTTATTCGAGGAATATTTAGCTTTTTTATTTGAGGGAAATGGCTTTATTGCAACGGTAAATGGTTCATCTTGGGATGGGGGGGCAGATATCCTTCTATCAAGAAAGAGTAATCCCAATAAAGTAGTCTGGATAGTACAAGCTAAAAACTTAAATAGGCCTTTAAGTAATCCTGAAATAAGAGAAGAGTTACTTAAGTTTGAGAAAGAATCTAGATTAAGATATAAATGTAAGTACTTTATGATAATATCATTAAACGGATATGTAGAAAGAGTTAATATTTTTAACAAAACAAATATGAGTTTAGAAGGCTTTGACTATATAGAAGAACTCATAAATAATTTTTCAGAAGAAGATAATGGACAAGTGTTGTTACCAGATTTAAGGCCTCATAATAGATATACTTATAAAGAGATAAAGGCTATATTAGAAAATAAGAATAGGGTAGCAGTACCTAATGCTACAGGAACAGGAAAGAGTTTTATTATACTTCAATTATTGTTTGACTATATAAAGAAAGATTCAATTCTTTTAGCACCTACAAATGAAATAATTGAGAGGATGAAAAGAATAGCTCCTTGGAGTAGCACAAGGTGTAAGTTTTATACATATAGTAAGTTTTCAGCTATGTACAACAAGGGTAAGTTAGATGATTTGAAGGTAGATTTAATAATTTTAGATGAGTTACATAGAACTGGAGCATTAAATTGGGGAAAAGCTGTAAACTATATTTTAGATAAGAACTTTGAAGCTAAAGTAGTAGGTCTATCAGCTACGCCTATAAGGTTTTTAGATAATAATAGAGATATGATTAGTGAAGTATTAGACGGTGTTTCAACAACTCCATTAAGCCTTTCCGATGCTATAGTGAGAAGGATTTTACCTAGTCCTATATACGTTTCTGCTATGTACAATTTAGATAAAGAAATAGATAAAAAGATTAAGATAATGAAAAAATATAATGTATCTACAGAAGATAGGAAAAAATATATAGAGGAACTTAATATTTATAAAAACTTATACGAAAAAGAAAGTAGAGCAGAGCTAATTATAAAAAAACATTTACCTAAAGAAGATAATTTAAAGTTTATAGTTTTTTGTGAAAATAATAAGCATTTAAAGGAAATGAAAAATGAGGTAATAAGTTGGTTTAGAAATGTATTAGATTCTGATATTAACATTAGAGAATACATAGTGACCTCAGAAAATAATAACACATCAGAACTCTTTGACTTTGAAAATAATAATAATAAAGATGAATTTAAATTACTTTTTTCTATAAGTAAATTAAATGAAGGAATCCATATTAGGAATATAAGTGGAATTATTATGCTTAGAACTACTAAATCACCAACTATATACTATCAACAACTTGGAAGATGCTTAACGGCAGATTCAGTTAATAAAAGTCCTATAGTATTTGATTTTGTAGATAATATAGATAATTTAGAGCTTATGAACTTTAGAGCAAAACTAGAAGAGGCAAGATCTTTACATAATGAATATAGAAAAAGTATAGGTGTTGATAGTGATGAGATTCGTTTAGCTTTATATGATGAGCATTTTGAATTAATATCACAACTCAAAAATATAGAAAAAAAGATAACATATAATTGGGATAAATCCTTCGAAATGTTATGTGAGTTTAAGGAGTTATATGGCAATATAAATGTACCTAAATCTCAAGAATATAGTAGATTGTATAGTTGGATAAGCCTCCAAAGAGCACTTTATAATAAGGGGATTTTAAATGAGGAGTTTATAGAAAAACTAGATTCTATCGGATTTATATGGGATCAAAGATTTTATAATTGGAAAGAGAACTTAAAGAAATATGATAATTTTATTAGTAGCTGTTATAGAAAAAAGATAAGCTATTATAAGTTGATTTCGGATAAATACTATATCAATGTTTACGAAAGTGATGAAGATATAGTAAATAATTCAGCCTTATTAAATTGGATGGATAAACAGATAAAAGAATATAAGTCTGATAATCTAGAAGAAAGAAAGGTTGAGTTGTTAGAAAATGAATTTAAGAAAATCTCAGAATTTGATAATAATAGTTGGCTTTTGAGTTTAAGTAAGATAATTAGATTTAATGATTATATAAAGGAAAAGTATGATATAGATTGTTATATTAATAAAATAGCACCATCTAAAGTGAATTTTACAAATTTATTGATAGCTTTATATAATGATGAAAATATAATTAGACAGACTGTAGAAAAAATATTGCCATATGAAGGACAAGTTATTAATAATAAATATATGAATGATGAATGTTGGAATAGAGGCTTTGTAATAAACTTACTTAAATCAGAAGAGTTTAGTAATAATAAAGAGAATTTTATAGATGATTTTAATATTGTGTATTTTCAAGATTTAATAGATTTAAATGAGGAATTTATGAAAAGGTGGCATGATTACAACGATGATAATAGTAATTTAGATATAAAAAAATTGAAATTACTTAATAGAGTTAATTTTGATTCAAAGGCAAGTTAATAAGTTTGTAACAATTGAAATTGCTATGTAAAAACTTCCAGGTATTATATAATTAAATAATATATGGAGGTTTTTTATTTATGAGAAAATTAATAATGGTAAATGAATATAATGATATATCGAAAGAAGTAAGTAGTTCGGGACTTGGATTATATTTGTGTAAAGAGCTTGCAAAAGAGAATGAAGGTAGTTTATCATATAGATTTAAAGAGAATAAGATAATTTTTAAATTAAGTTTGAGGTAAAAGATATGAGCCAATACAGAAGAGAAGATTTAATAGAAGCGCTACAAGTAGTAGATTCAACAATTAAAAATTGTGAAAAAATGCAGCCTAAATTTGAAGAAGGTACATCACAACATACACTTCTTAAGAATAGGATAAAAGCTTTATATATTTCTAAATTATTAATAGAAAATCAAAATGTTATGGATAAGTATACAAAAGAAGAACTTATAGAAGCAATACGCCCAGTATCTTCGATTATTAGTAAATGTGAAAAAGCGCAAATAAGGTACTGCTCATCATGCACGACTTAAGAAGATAATAAGTTCAATGTATATATCTAAGTCATTAATAACAGATGAAATTAATAAATAACTATCTAAAAGGACCAAGTTTGGTCCTTTTTAGTTTGCTAAAAACCATATTTATAAAAGCATATTTAAGTATAGAGATTAGTATTTATTTTACGATATTCTGAAGGAGTAACCCCATATAAACTTTTGAATTTTTTATAAAAGAAATTAAGATTATTATATCCTATCTCTGAAGAAATCTCTTCTATAGTAATATCTGTATTTTTAAGTAATGAACAGGCCTTTTTTAGTTTATGTTCCTGTATTATATCTTTATATGATTTTCCGGTAGTTTTCTTAATTAATGAACTTAGGTAATTGGGATGAAAGTGGAAATGATCTGCTGTAGATGTTAGTGTAGCTGTAGAGTAGTTATTTTCTATATATTCTAATATATCCGCTATGCTATGAGTACAATCTTTTTTATTTGTTATTGCTAGTTCGTTAGTTTGATTTTGATACACTTTTAATAATTCAGAAAAAATTAAAATTATATAGCAGTTTATGATTTCGTTAGAGCAAATTGAGTTTTCATAGTATTCACACATTAAGTCTTGCATAAATCTCATTAGTTTATAATTATTCCCTGAATGAAATACTATATAATTATTATGGCTTTTACTTTGATAAATAGCATTAACTAAAAAGTTAGAAATTAAGTTGTTTGAAGATAATCTGGAGAAGAAAGAAGTATCGAAGTAATCCTTTCTCATTAGACAGTTAATTATTATATCATTCTTACTTGCTGCTTCAATGGAATGAATAACATTTGTATCTAATAAACACACTTCACCTGTTTTCAGTTCTATAGTTGATCCATTTATTGTTTGAGTGCATGAGCCGCTATATACATATATAAGTTCAATAAAATTATGTTTATGATCTGGAACTCTAATATATCTGTGATGTTTACTTATAGTAACGTTTTCATCAGGTAGCAAAACCATATTATCGTTTAATATTAATAAATTATTTTCAATTTTGTAGTGAAGAATTGGGTCTAAGATAGTAATTATTTCTTTATAGGTTAAGGTATTTTTATTAAAAAGGCTTAGTGAATTTAATATATGTTTTTCAGAAGTTGTATTCATTTTTAATATGTTTTCCAATTCAGAATAATCCATAAAAATACCTCCAATAGAAATAAGTTAAGAAAAAATCTTAATTAATATTATATCAGAATATTGAAAAAATTCAAATAAATGTTAAAAAGTGACAGTGTGTACTTTGTTTTTGTCATTAAACTTTTAACTTTAAAAGCCTAAAATATAATTATCCGATAAATGTTAATTTAGAAATAAAGAAAACTTTTAACAATAAGTAAACGTTTAAAGTAGGAAAATTATAAGGATAAAAATAAAGGAGCTTGAGGGGGTTTATTTATGGCAAGTTACATACTCGAGTTGAAGGATGTAGTTAAAACATTCGGAGGAGTTATTGCATTGAATGGTGCACAATTTCAGTTAAAAAAAGGTGAGGTTCATGCTTTGATGGGAGAAAATGGAGCGGGGAAATCAACTTTTATAAAAGTAATTACAGGGGTTCATAAACCGGATAGCGGAACTATTTTATTAGATAACAAAGAAGTAGCTTTTAAATCTACAGTGGATTCAGAAAAACTAGGAATTGCAGCTATCTATCAACATGTAACAGCATTTCCAGATTTATCTGTTACTGAAAATATATTTATGGGGAGAGAGATAACTACTAAGTTTCATACTTATGATTGGAAAGCTATGAGAAAGCGTGCAAAGGAAATTATAGCACCACTTAGTGATAAGATAGATGTTTCTAAGCCTATGAATACTTTAAGTGTAGCTCAACAACAATTAGTTGAAATTGCAAAAGCTTTATCGAGAGAGGCAAGAATTTTGATAATGGATGAACCTACCGCATCACTTACCAAATATGAGTGTGAAGAATTATATAAGATAGTAGATAGATTAAGAGATCAAGGAGTTTCAATTATATTTATAACTCATAAATTTGAAGATATGTATCGTGTAGCTACTAGAGTTACAGTACTACGTGATTCTAAGTATATAGGTTCATGGGATGTTGATAAAATAGCTAACCATGACCTTATAACAGCTATGGTGGGTAGGGAACTAGATCAAATGTATCCAAATAAAACATCAAAAGTTGGAGATGTAGTTTTAGAAGTTAAGGATATATCTAAAGAAGGATATTATAAAAACGTATCTTTCAATGCAAAGAAAGGTGAAATATTAGCTTTAACAGGGTTAGTTGGAGCAGGACGTACAGAAGTATGTCAAAGTCTATTTGGAATACTTGCACCAGATAGTGGTGAAATATTATTAGATAAGAAATCTATAAAGATTAAAAGTCCAATTGATGCCTTAAAGCTTGGAATTGGATTACTTCCAGAAGATAGGCAAGTACAAGGGCTTATAAATGAGCTTCCTATATATCAAAATGTTACTTCACCAGTTTTAAAGAATTTTGTTAAAAAAGGTGTAGTTGCTGTTGACGATGAGATGAATAAATCTATTGAACTTTGTGAGAAGATTCAATTGAAAGCTAAAGATATTGAAGCTACTCCAGCATCTTTATCAGGAGGGAATCAGCAAAAAGTAGTTTTCGCTAAATTATTAAATTGTGATTTAAAGGTATTAATTCTAGATGAACCTACAAAAGGAATAGATGTAGGAGCGAAATACTCAATATATGAAATTATGAATGAATTAGCAAGTAATGGGTACACAATAATTATGGTTTCTTCAGAAATGCCAGAAGTATTAGGTATGGCTGATCGTATTGTTGTCATGAGTTCTGGTAGGGTGACAGATAGTTTTAGTATTAAAGAAGCTACTCAAGAGAGAATTTTAGAAGCGTCTTTAAAGAAGCAAACTTCTGAAGTTAAGGGGGAGTAATAGATGGCGGAAAATAAAGAAAGCATATTAAAAAGAATAACTCAGTATAGAAATTTTGGACTTTTAGTTGGTATGGTTATTTTAATAGTTTTAGGTTTAATAATAACACCAGCGATGTTTAAAGTGGATTCAATAATTTCAATGCTTAGAAATAACTCTATATACGCGATATTATCAATAGGAATGATGTTTGTTTTACTTACTGGAGGTATAGATTTATCAGTGGGTTCTATTCTTGCTTTAACTGGAGTAATAACATCATTACTAATGAGTAATAATCCAGGTGTTCCAGCAATCGTATGGGTATTAGTATCACTTATAATTGGAGCTTTATGTGGATTTGTAAATGGATTTTTAATAGGAAAATTAAATATGATTCCTATGATAAGTACACTTGGAACTATGTATGCATTTAGAGGTTTAGCATTTTTAGTAAGTGGAGGAAATTGGTTATTCCCTCATCTATTTACCTCAGGATACACATGGTATGCAGAAGGAAACTTCTTAGGAATTTATAATATAACGTGGATTGCAATTATCCTTTTTGCTTTAGCAGCTATATTTTTAGCTATAACAAGGCCAGGAAGGAGAATATATGCAATTGGTACAAGCTCTGAGTCTTCAAAAATTTCTGGTATTAATGAAGGTAATGTGAAGATATTAGCATATACGCTTTGTGGAACATTGTCAGGCCTTGCTGGAATGTTATATACAGCAAACCATGCTATTAGTTTTTACGGTATGGCAGAAGGTTTTGAAATGCAGGCTATAGCAATTTGTATATTAGGTGGAGTAAGTATAGTTGGAGGAAAGGGACGTATAGACGGTGTTGTAATAAGTACAGTAATGATGGGTTTTATATCATATTTTATCAGCTTACTTCCAGGCTTAAGTGTATGGCAAGATGCAATACAAGGTGGAATTATTATAATTGCAGTTGCAATTAATATTATAACTTTAAAGATGGCAGATAAGAGAGCATTAAAAGAGAGAGGAGCTTTGATATAATGGAGAACAAAAACGTAGAAGTACGAGATTTAAGAGTAAAAGAAAAGTTTAACCTAAAGAAGTTCCTTGTAAGATGGGAAATGATATTACTTTATATTCTTATCTTAATAAATGTTGTATTAATGATATCAAAGCCAAATTTGTATTTTGCAGCAGGAACTATTCCGTCAATAATACAATCAGGTATGGATTTGTCATTTATGGTTTTAGGTATGATTTTTATATTAATGCTTGGAGATATAGATGTATCAGTAGCGTCAATAATGATATTAAGTTCTATGGTTATGGGACTAATGATGGATGCAGGGATTAACTCAGTTATAGCAGTTGTTTGTGGGATTATAGCCGGTGGGCTATGTGGTTTATTTAATGGAATTTTAGTAGCTAAGGTTAAGATGCCAGCAGTAATAGTAACAATAGCCACAATGTCTTTGTTTAGAGGGATTGTAAAAATTGTATTAGATGTTAACGTTCTTAAGAATTTTCCACCAATATTTAAGACATTGTCGTGGCAAAATCTTTTTGGGTTTGTACCATTATCATTGATTTGTTTCTTAATATTTGCAGCTATATTTGCTGTAGTATTACACAGAAGCAAATTTGGTAGAGAGTTATATATGATAGGAAATAATAAGGTAGCTAGTGAGTACTCAGGAATAAATGTTGAGAGAGTAAAGATTATGGCTTTTGTAATAATGGGAATTATGGCAGCTGTATCTGCAATATTTTTTGTTGGTCGTATGGGCGGTGGTGTCAGCTCTACAATGGGTAAAGGATATGAATTAGAAGTTATAGCAATAGCTGTACTAGGGGGAATATCTACTAGTGGAGGAAAAGGTAAAGTATATGGACCTGTTATAGCAACATTAATCATGGCTTTCCTTTCTTATACTTTAGGATTGCTAGGAGTAGATGCTAATACAAGAAAGATTGTTACAGGAGTTATCTTAATAATTGCTGTACTTATACCTAATATTAATAAGCAATTTTTTGCGAATATGAAAGCAAGCTTTGCTTCAAAGAGAAATAAATAATATGAATTATTGTAGCAATTGCTACTATAAATAAATTTAAAATTAGTGGAGGGGAAAATAAATGAAAAAAATATTATCTGTATTACTAGCTGCTACAGTTGCAGTTAGTACATTAGTTGGGTGCGGTTCATCAGGTGATTCTGGTTCATCAAGTTCTTCAGGAAGCATGGAAGGAAAACATGTATTCATGTTTAAGAGTACAGGTAACTCTTTTGGAGATTTAATGGCTGAAGGTTTCCAAGAGTATATTAAAGCTCAAGGAGAAGAGGCTGTGTATAAGAGTCCGGCAGAAACTACTGTTGCGGCACAAGTTAAGTTAATAGATGAATTAATAACTCAAAAAATTGCATCATTAACAATATCAACAAATGGGGATACTGGATATGATGAAGTTCTAGCTAAAGCAGAAGCTGCTGGAATAAAAGTTGTATCTGTTGACTCAAAGTTAGATCCATCTCTACGTTTAACACATATTGACCCAACATCACAAGAAGGTATAGGTTCATCATTAGTTCAAGCTGCTACATTAATAGCTCTTGGTATAGATTATCCAAAAGATGGTGATATGGAAAAGGCTACAAAGGATGCTCTTTCAAGTTATTCTGGAGATGAAATAAAATTGGGTGTTTTATCAGCTTCTATTGATACACCAGTTCAAAATGGTTGGATTGCAAAGATGGAAGAAGAATTAGCTAAACCTATGTATAAGGGTAAAGTTAATCCTGAATTAACTAAAAAATATGGTAATGATGACCCAACAGTTAGTACAACTCAAGCTAATGCATTTATAGCTGAAAATAATGTTGACGTTATAATATCACCTACAACTGTCGGTATGGCTGCAGCTGGTCAAGCATTAAAGTCTAATCCAAATTGTAAGATTAAATTAACAGGTCTTGGATTACCGAGTGAAATGCAAACATTTATGCCAACAAAAGAATCAGATAATGCTTTTGATTTTGTATGTCCATATATGATGTTATGGGATGTTATAGACCTTGGTCGTGTAGGTGCTGCTGCAACATGGGCTGCTTACAAAGATGGATATGATGGTTCTGTAGGAAGTACATTTGAAATGGATGCAATTGGTGAATACCCAGCAAGAACTATGGAAACAATTAAACACACTGATGATGATGGATCTTTAATTATAGTAGGAAATCCATACGTATTCAGCAAAGAAAATATGGCTAATTGGATAGATAAATTGTAAACCTCAATATCTTTTAATTAAATTTTAAGACGTCACTGAAACCAAATAGGTGACGTCTTACATTAAAAAATTCCTGAAAGAATTTTAAATTTATTTAGTTTATTAGTAGTATTGGAGTGAAATTATGAGCAAGGTTAGAAGATGTTTCAAAATGAAACTTTATAAAGGATATGAAGAAGAATATGAAAAAAGGCATAATAATTTATGGCCAGAGATGAAAGAAATGATACATGAATATGGTGGAAGTAATTATTCAATATATTTAGATACGGAGACAAACTACCTATATGGTTACATAGAGGTTGATGATTTAGATAGATGGAACGAAAGTGCAAAAACTGAGATATGTAAAAAGTGGTGGGATTACATGTCTGATATTATGGAGACTAATCCTGACAATAGTCCAGTATGTGTAGATCTAAAACCAGTATTTTTTTTAGAATAAGATAAATATTGAAAAGGGTGTGTAAAGCTATGGAATATTTTTTAGCTGTAGATATTGGAGCTTCCAGTGGAAGACATATCTTAGGGTATATAGAAGATAGCAAAATTAAGCTAGAAGAGATTTATAGATTTGAGAATGGGATAAAAAAAGTAGATGGAGAATATTGTTGGGATATCAAGCATGTATTTAATGAAATAAAAAATGGGATGAAGAAATGTAAAAAATTAAACAAGATTCCTAAAAGTATGGGAATAGATACTTGGGGAGTTGACTTTATATTGCTTAATGAAAATGATGAAGTTTTAGGAAACACAGTATCTTATAGAGATAGAAGAACAGAAGGTATGATTGAAGAATTATCAAAGGTTATTTCTAAAGATAAACTATATTTCCATACAGGGATTCAATTTAATAGAATAAATACAATTTATCAACTTTTTGCTCTAAAAAGAAATAATCCAGAGCTTTTAGAAAAATCAAAGGCTTTTTTAATGATTCCTGATTATTTAAACTTTTTACTTACAGGGAAAAAGGTAAATGAGTATACTGATGCTTCAACAACTCAGTTAATAAACTCCTTTGATAAGACATGGGATGAAGAAATATTAAGAGAATTAGAAATACCTAGTGAAATTTTTCAAGAGATATCTATGCCCAAAACTAAGCTTGGTGGATTAAGAAAAGAATTAAAAGATGAATTAGGATTTGATTTAGAAGTAATATTGCCTGCAACTCATGACACAGGTTCAGCCTTTATATCATCTGTATGTAATGACTCAGATAGTATTTATTTAAGCTCCGGAACTTGGTCATTAATAGGTGTTGAAAATAGGTTTCCAATATGTGTACCACAATCAATGGAATATAATTTTACAAATGAAGGTGGAATAGATTATAGATTTAGATTTTTAAAAAACATAATGGGGCTTTGGATTATACAAGAGGTTAAGAGAAACTATGATAATAAATACTCATTTGCTGAATTAGTAAATGAGGCAAGAAAGGCAAGCTATTTAGAATCTATTATAGATGTTGATGACGATAGATTTCTAAATCCTGACAATATGGTTTGTGAAATACAAAATTACTGCAAAGAAAATAAGTTAAGAGTACCTGAAAGTGTTGGAGAAGTGGCATTTTGCGCTTTTAACAGTTTAGCACATAGCTATAAAAAAGCTGTAGATGACCTTGAAGTGATTTTTGAAAAAGAGTTTAAGAGAATAAATATATTTGGTGGAGGTTGCCAAAATCATCTTCTTAATGAGCTTGTAGCTAATGTTACAGGTAAAGAGGTATTAGCAGGCCCTATTGAAGCAACTGCTATAGGTAATATAGTTGCACAACTTTTAAGCTATGGAGAGCTAAATACTTTAGAGGAAGCTAGAGATACTATTAGAAATTCATTTGATATAAAAAAATTTAATTTAGAATTAGTAGGAGGGAGAGTATGAATATAAAAGAAAAATATGAACTATCAAGCAGATATGAGACAGCTAAAAAGGATTATGAAAAATGGGGAATAGATGTAGACAAAGCTTTAGATATATTAAAGGATATAAAAATATCTATTCATTGTTGGCAAGGTGATGATGTTACAGGTTTTGAAGCTAATAATCAAGAGTTATCTGGAGGAATAGCTGCTACTGGAAATTATCCAGGAAAGGCTAGAAATGCAGAAGAATTAAGAAAAGATCTAGATAAGGCTTTAAGTTTGATTCCAGGTAAACATAAAGTGAATTTACATGCTATTTATGCAGAAACAGATGGGAAATTTGTTGATAGAGATGAATTAAAACCTGAGCATTTTGCTAATTGGGTTAAATGGGCGAAAGAGAATGGTCTAGGATTAGATTTTAATCCAACAATATTTTCTCATGAAAAGGCTGCTGATAATTTAACATTATCTAGTCCTAATAAAGAAATAAGAGATTTCTGGATAAGACATGCTATAGCATCAAGAAAGATTGGAGAATACTTTGGAAAAGAACTAGGACAAACATGTTTAACTAATCTTTGGATTCCAGATGGATATAAGGATATTCCAGCTGATAGATTAGGGCCTAGAAAGAGGCTTAAAGATTCATTAGAGGAGATATTTAGTGTTGAAATAGATAAAAAATATAACTTAGATGCTGTAGAATCAAAAGTATTTGGAATAGGTGCTGAAAGTTATACTGTTGGTTCAAGTGAGTTTTATATTAATTTTGTTAATAAAAATAACTTAGTACCATTATTAGATACAGGACATTATCATCCAACAGAGGTAGTATCAGATAAATTATCTGCTATGACATTGTTTAATGATAAAGTAGCTTTACATGTAAGTAGGCCTGTAAGGTGGGATAGCGATCACGTTGTTATTTTTGATGATGAGCTTAAAGAAATTGCAAAGGAAATAGTAAGAAATGATTCATTAGATAAAATTATTATAGGACTAGATTATTTTGATGCAAGTATAAATAGAATAGCTGCATGGACAATAGGATCTAGAAATATGATAAAAGCATTATTATCAGCCTTACTAATTCCAAATGATTATTTAAGAAAGCTACAAGATGATGGTAATTTCACAGAAAGGTTAGCTTTAATGGAAGAGTTTAAGACATATCCATTAGGGGATATATGGAATTACTACTGTGCAAAAAATAATGTTCCAGTAGGGGAAGAGTGGATAAAAGAAGTTAAAAAATATGAAGAAGAAGTTTTAAATAACAGAAAGTAGTACGGTTCTGTTAGTGAAATCCTGATATATAAAACTTACTTAGGTACTAACTCTAAATACTAGAGTATAATGTGCCTGTGTAAGCATTACATATTAAGAATGCTAGCTAACAGAACTTTTTCTTAATGAATAATATTATATGAATTATTTTGATTCTGAAGTTTTTGACGCTTTACGTTCTTGAGTTTTCATTTCTCTTTCTAATACAAAGGTCATAATAATTCTTATTATAAACACTACAGCAAGGATAACTAGTTCTTCCTTGCTTCTTATTATTACTGTCTTTAAAATTTCAGCTGAAAGCTTGAAGTCTAATGATGTGACCATAACATCTGCAAATTCATATTTTATTTTATAATCTTTTTTTGATACCTTTCCTTTAAAATAGTTTATGAAAGCGGTAAAAGTACCTAGAGTTAGTATAATAATTCCCATCAATTCGAAAAGATGAATTAAAATTGGGAGATATTTATCAAATAATTCTTCTAGCATAAAAACACCTCAAAATAAAGTTATATTTTAATTTGCCCTAATTAACATAAAAGTATTAGAATATATTCTGCATAATTTTATGAGTAGTATATATAAATGTGGATTTTATATGGAATATGATGGTATATTAATGTTAGAGAAAATTTGGACAAATAGTAAAAATACAATTTTAAGGGTGGAGAAATGGGTATGAAAATAGATAGTATAATATTTGACCTTGATGGAACTTTATGGAATTCATGTTCTAGTATTTTAGAAATTTGGAATAAGATATTATCAAATAACTATTCTGAACTAAATAGAGTTATTACTATTGAGGAAATTAATGGTGTAATGGGATTAACTTCAGAAAAAATAGTAGAAAAATTATTGCCGAATGTTGATAAAGAATTAGGAATGAAAATATTTGATGAATGTGCAGCTGCTGAATGTGATTACTTAAGAATAAATGGTGGAAAATTATATGATAAAGTAGAAGAGGTACTTGATGAACTAAATAAAAAGTATAAGTTATTTATTGTTAGTAACTGTCAATGCGGGTATGTTGAGGCTTTCTTAGAAGCTCATAAATTAGAAAAGTATTTTATAGATTTTGAAAACTACGAAAGAACTGGATTACCTAAAGGTGATAACATAAAGTTAGTTATTGAGAGAAATAATTTACAAAATCCTATATATGTTGGCGACACAGAAGGGGATTACAATGCAACAAAGGAATGTAATATACCTTTTGTTTATGCGAAGTATGGATTTGGCAATGTTGAAGACGCTGAATTAGTAATTGAAAGCTTTGAAGCACTAAAAAATATAGTAGAAAAATAAAATAATATTATTATAGATTAAGAAAGCTAAGCAAATGCATAGCTTCTTTTTATTTTCCAAAAGGTTATTAAGGTATAAAATAAAAAAATTAAACTATAATAAAGGGCTCTATTTTGAATGAATGTAGATATTTAGAATAAAAAATGAACAAGTATAAATTTGTCCACTTTTAACTCACAGTATATTAATATATTATTCTTTAAACTTTTTATAAATAGCTTCCCTGTCATTTTTATTCTCATAATATTCTTCAAAGTACCCACAATCACAACATATGTATTTTGTTGATATAGCATTTTTAAAGGCATTTATACATATGGCATTATTGTACCTTGATTCTTCACCTACTTTTACTATTTTACTAGAATGGCATTTTATACATGTATTATTTCTCATAAAGTACCCTCTCTTTTTATTAATATTATTAAAGAATTTATATTTTTATTATAGATCCTTTATATGAATATGCAAAGAAAATCTCATCTGATTCTACAATAGAATTAACAGAGACTATTCCAATCAATACTTAATTAAAACAGGACTAATAAAAAGGTACCTAAACTTAAAATATTAATTGTATCTAATGATGTGTGAGAAATAAAAGATTAATTTAAGGAAATTCACTATTCAGGTTAAGTTGAAAAGTTCAAATTAAAAATTTAGTTTTTTACTTAAAAGGTACCTAAAATGAAGAAATACATTGTATTTAATAATGTAAAAAAATTTTAAAGAAAATGAGAGAAATGGTACCTAAATAAAAAATAGATTAGGTATTTAATATTAAAAGAAAGTAAATGGAGGAATTTAAAATGAAAATGAATAAGATTTTAGTAGGATTAGTAGTAGCAGGTGTATGTGGAGCAGGCTTAACAGCAATGGCTTCAAGTAATGATGGTGGAGTGAACAAAACAGTAGAGGTAAAACCAGTAAATGTAACAACAGAAACTTCAAAATATACTGGAGGAAATGTTAGTACATCAGAAATAGAAAATTATATAGTAAATAAATATGGCTCAAATTGGGAAACAGATTTATCAGCAAAGAATGGTGATAAATGGGATGACATATTAGAAGATGAATTAGAAGTATATTTTGGGGAAAAGTATGATGATCTAATTGATGATCTTATAGAAAGAAAAGAAAATGAATTAGATATAGATGATTTAGACCACGATGATTATTATACAGCAGAAGAAAAAGCTAAAAAAGATGAAATAGTAAAAGCTATAGAAAGTAAATATGGGACAAACTGGGCCAATGATCTATTAGTTAAAAATGGTGCAAATTGGGATGATATCTTAGAAAGTGAATTAGAAAAGCAATATGGACAAAAATATGATGATATAATAGAAGATATAATTGATGCGAAAGAACATGAAGCTGGATTAGATTTAGATCATAATGATGATCACGATGACAATGATCATGATGAATTTAATGATATAGATGATCATAACGACAATGATTAATTGAATTTTACTTCAGTATTATGTTAACAATATCTCTAGGGGGAAATTCCTAGAGATATTGTTGTAATATAAAACAGAGAGGTGGTATATATAGCTAAATGGAATTTGCAGAAGAGAATATTAATGACATTAAAAATAAGAGTATAGACAAATTAATTCAAGATTATATGGCATTTATAGTAAAGACAGTAAGTTCTATTACAGGAAGATATGTGTCTGTAGAAAATGATGATGAATTAAGTATAGCACTTATTGCTTTTAAGGAGGCTATAGACAAATATGAAGAGAGTAGGGGAAGTTTTTCAGCTTTTGCAAAGCTTGTCATAAGTAGTAGGGTGAAAAATTATCTTATAAAAGAAAATAAAAATAATAAGGTTGAATCAATAGAAGCCCTTAAAGAGAAAGGTATTGATATATCGGAAGTAGCAGAGACAGTAGTTGAAGAAAGTGATGAATTATCAAATGAAATAGGTAAATTAAAAGAAGAAATAGAAGCTTTTGGTTTTACTTTTGAAGACTTAGTAGATGAGGCTCCTAAGCATGAGGATACTAGAAGAAATGCTATAGAATTATCTGAAAAGGTCAGCAAGGAAAAGTCACTAACTAGCTTTATGTATGAAAAAAGAAGACTTCCTATAAAACAAATCTCAGTAAAATTTTCAGTAACAGAAAAGGTAATTAAACGAAGTAAGAAATTTATAATATCTGTTGTAATTATTATTGATAAGAATTTTAGAAATTTAAGATTATGGATAAAGAGATAGGAGGTGCAGTATGTTTAAAGGGATAGTTATGGAAGTTAAAAATGACTATGTTATTATTATGAAAGAAGATGGGACATTAGTCAGAATAAAAAATAAAGATGGCCTAAAGGTTGGAAAATCAGTATTCTTTTTTGAAGAAGATATTTATATTAAGAAAGATACGGCTAAGGTAATTCCTTTTAGAAAGTATATAGTACCTCTAGGCGCAATTGCAGCTTTATTTGTAATTTTAATAAATCCAATAATGAATATGTTCTCTAGTAAAATGAATAATGTTTATGCAGTTTTAACCTTTGATATTAATCCTAGTATAGAGTTTGAATTAGACCAAAATGGAATTATAAAGGATGTAAAAGGAATAAATGATGATGCTATTGCATTAGGTTTAGATAAAATTAAAGGAATGACCTTTCAAGAAGGGACAGTGGCATTAAAAGATTTACTAAGCCAAAATAATTACTTAAGTAATAATAATGCTGTTTTAGTAGGATTCTCGTTTATCGGAAATGAGAATATAAATTATGAAAAAGATATTCAAAAAACTATTAAAAATACATTTAAAGGTACTGAGGTAGCATTCTTGAAAGGGCAAAAGTCAGATTTAGAAAAAGCTAAAAGTCAAGGAATTAGCTTAGGTAAGTATGAGGCATTAGTAAAACTTGATGAAGATAATTTTGAAGATGCGATAGAAAACTTAAGTACTCAAGAAATGTTAGAGTTACTAAGGAATGTTGATGGAAGTATATTTTTAGATGAAGAGCAGCTAGATGAACTTCAAGATGAGTTAGAAGATAGATTAGAAGACGAAAATGATAAGGATAATAATGATGATGAAGATGATAATCATGAGGAAAGTGATGACGATGATAATCATGAGGAAAATGACGATTAATAAAATGAAGTCATATATTTAAAATATTATTATTGAATCTTAAAAGGCTAGAGCAACTAGAAAAGTTTGCTTAGCCTTTTTTATTTTTAGGAGATTATATTTATTTAGGTCTTGAGGGAAAATTTATCAATGCTTAAGTAATAATGATATTGAACTTAAGTATTGATAAAATATTTTTAGTAGGTTTAGTAAATAATACTTAAGAGTTTATGATATTATATTAAAAAAGTTAATATTTAAAGAGGAAAACGAGATGAAGAAATACTTAGAAGATTATATTGATAAAATAAAAGAGCTACCTTTGAAAGAAAAATACACAAGAGAAGATTTAATAATAGAAAAGTTTCTAGTAGATAAATTTAATGATATAGAGATATATTATGCTCCTCATAATGAATATCTAAATAAAAAGGCTAAGCTATTTATAGTTGGAATAACTCCAGGATTTCAACAGATGAGCACGGCTATAAAAACAGCGAGAATTTGTATAGAAGAAGGTAAAACCTTAGAAGAAACCAAATATCTATGTAAAGCAGCTGGAAGGTTTAGTGGTAGTTTACGTAAAAACATAATAAGTATGTTAGATAAAATAGAATTAAATAAGATTATTGGAATAAATAGTTGCTCAGAGCTATTCGAAGATAAGGATTATTTATTACATACAATATCATTAATACCTTATCCTGTTTTTGTTAAAGGAAAAAACTACACTGGGCACACACCAAAGCTAATTAAAAGTGATTTCTTAATGAAGTACGTAAATGAGAACTTTATTGAGGAGTTTAATAAACTCGAAGATGTATTTGTTATACCTTTAGGTTCAGCAGTAGAAGAAGTACTAAATACTTTTATAGACAATGGAATTTTAAATGAAAATCAAGTGCTTAAAGGATTTCCGCATCCATCAGGGGCTAATGTAAATAGGTTAGTTCAATTAGAAAAGAATAAAGAAAAATTAAAAGAAAAGATAAAAGAATACTTTATTTAATAAAAAATTCTAGGGCTAGGAAAGAAACTGCTATAGCAGTTTCTCTTTTAAAATTCAGATTAGTGAATTTCTTCCTCTAATTTTTCATTTATAA
>OGIX01000149.1_pt1 | contig 65713 bp, 90 predicted proteins | sample 1571901 | NCBI WGS metagenome assembly OGIX01 (sample SAMEA2582102, study PRJEB24529) | metagenome | biome: Human gut stool | place: China | collected 2011
AACGCTTGCCACCTACGTATTACCGCGGCTGCTGGCACGTAGTTAGCCGTGACTTTCTGGTTAGATACCGTCACTGCGTGAACAGTTGCTCTCACGCACGTTCTTCTCTAACAACAGAGCTTTACGAGCCGAAACCCTTCTTCACTCACGCGGTGTTGCTCCATCAGGCTTGCGCCCATTGTGGAAGATTCCCTACTGCTGCCTCCCGTAGGAGTATGGACCGTGTCTCAGTTCCATTGTGGCCGATCAGTCTCTCAACTCGGCTACGCATCACAGCCTTGGTAGGCCGTTACCCTACCAACAAGCTAATGCGCCGCAGGTCCATCCCAAAGTGATAGCCGAAACCATCTTTTAAATTTGAATCATGCGATTCAAATTGTTATGCGGTATTAGCATCTGTTTCCAAATGTTATCCCCCGCTTTGGGGCAGGTTACCTACGTGTTACTCACCCGTCCGCCACTCGCTGGTAAACCAACGTCAAGTCCGTGCAAGCACGTCCAATCAGTTGGGCCAACGCGTTCGACTTGCATGTATTAGGCACACCGCCGGCGTTCATCCTGAGCCAGGATCAAACTCTCATATAAAATATAAGAACTTGAAAAGCTCAAATTTAAATTAAGCGAATTGACTTCGCAAATGTTTTTGCATCAATCGTAATGATTGATGACCCTGCACATTTGTGTTCGTCGAAACTGTATTCAGTTTTCAAAGGTCTACCATGTAACCGATTTAATTGATCAGTTATAACATTTATTATTTTAACACTTGTTAGTTATTTGTCAAGAACTTTTTCAATTCTTTTTTCAAACGTTTTAAACAAGCGACTAGAATAATATATCATGAAGTCATGTAGCTGTCAACAACATTTTTAAAGTCGTTAATAACTGTTAGAAGCAAATCCGATTGTCATCAGCGTCTGCCTCATCGACAACGATAACTACTATACCGATATTCTGAGCTTTCGTCAACGCTATTTCCATATTTTTTAAACGTTTTTTCAAAACACAAACTTTAAAGCTCCAATACTATAAAATAATTCTCAAATTACGATCGATACGATCCAAAATAAGTACTATTGTCTATGTTATAAAAAGGGACTTTACTGAATGATTTAAAATTGTTTACGTTTTTGTTTAATTTGACGATTATTCTTCAAAAAGGCCCTAATTGCTGTTAAAATCTTAGCGATAATTGAATATAAGAAAAATAAAAGGAGTTTTATATGTCGACTTTAATCGATTTTATCCTTCACATTGACACCCATCTGATTCAGATTGTTAATCAATTTGGCGATGCCAGCTACCTAATCCTGTTTCTGATTATTTTTATTGAAACCGGTGCGGTAATTTTGCCATTTCTGCCTGGTGACTCGCTACTATTTGCCGCCAGTGCACTAGCTGCCAACGCAAGCTACCACTTAAATATCTGGATTTTTGCATTTGGCTTCTTAATTTCATGTCTTTTAGGCGATTCAATTAACTTCCTGATCGGTCAAAAAATCGGCAAGAGCCTATCAAATCACTCATGGTTCGGAAAATTGATCGATAAACAGAGTCTTGAAAAAGCAGAAGCATTCTTTGAAAAACATGGTGCTCCTGCGATCATCCTGGCTCGATATATGCCAATCATTCGTACTTTTGCTCCTTTTGCTGCAGCTGGATCCGGTTTCCCATATCGGCGTTTTATCCGCTACAGTATCGTTGGATGTGTAAGCTGGGTTGCCATCTGTTGCTCGTGCGGCTATTTCTTTGGTAATCTGCCTTTTGTCCAGGCCCATTTCTCGGCAATCATTCTGGCAATCATCGTGGTTACCCTGATGCCTGCCGTAATCAGCTTTATTAAATCAAAGCTCTCAAATAAGTCTGCTCAAGTAACGGTTGATTCGCCATTGAATCAAACTCAAGAGCAGGATGGTGAATAGCCACCAGATTCCAAACAGCATCGCGAAAAAATCATCGGGAAACAAATTAATAATTGGATTGCTGGTCGGTGAAAACACCCAATTCATATTAGAAAAAGCTAGATAATGGAATTTGATAAAAAAGTCATCAAAATCTACGATAATCATTATCCCGACGACTATCAACAATGCCAATAGATTCTTCAATGGACCTGACAGTTTCCAAAGCTGCCAGGTCTTTTTTTCATACTGTATGATTCCATATGCGCCAAACAATGCCAATCCAGTTATAGCAAGTGCCGTTATGATCAAGTGTCTGACATCGCTAAAATGCTCAACGGCACCTTCAGTCATTGGAATCCCGGCTAAGTGCAAAGGCGGCTGTGGCCAAGGCTGAACAAGATACATTAATAAATGACGATAATCTTTTAAAACCACTGCATTTGAAAGATTCAAAAAGTGCGATGGAATCCTTAAAATCAACGGCGAGATCATCAAGACTAAAAAAAGGGCAAGCCCAGCCGCCGCGACAGTTATCAACAGCAACGCAAGGATTGTCCCAATGGCTTCAACTATTTGTTTTCTAAACGTTCCATTCATCAAGCGTCTTCACCGTATAAGTTGGTTTAATTTCCACATGTTCAATATCGGCTGGCTTTGAAAGACCGGTATAGACAAGGAGCGTGTCAACTCCAGTATTAATACCGGCTTGGACATCGGTCTGATAGTTATCACCGACCATCAGCACCTCTGATTTTTTCAGTCCACTAGCCTTTAAAGCCATCTCAACAATGGTTTTTTGCGGCTTGCCGATCATGATTGGTTCTTGCTGTGTAGCATAGCGAACCAGTTCAACCAAAGCACCAGCACTCGGAATCATCCCTTCTTCGCTTGGCAGATTGGTATCGCCATTCGTACCGATAAAAACAGCACCAGCTCGAATACAAAGCGTTGCAATCTTAAACTGCTCATAAGTCACGTTACGATCCAAGCCAACAACGACATAGTCAGGATCTTGATCAGTCAATTGCATGCCCTTATTTAACAAAGCATCTTTTAGTCCTCGTTCCCCGATTACGTACACTCGGCGCTTTTGGCCAGCATGCTGTACCAAATAATCAGCGGTTGCCATTGCAGAGGTATATACATTAGCCGCCGTTACGTTAATATCATGATTTGTTCTTAGATTGGCAGCAACTTCTTTTGGACTGCGAGTACTATTGTTGGTAACAAACAGAATCTCTCGCTGATGCTCCTGCAAGCGCTTGATAAAACGTGCAGCAGCTGGGATTCTTTCCTTACCGCGATAGACCGTACCATCTAAATCGATAAAATAGCCTTGATATTGTTTCATGCTTTCTCTCGCTTATTATTCTTATTTTTTACTATCAGTTTTTGACGATGCTTACCGGTTTTTACGCGACGCACTTCCTGGTTCTTACGTTCTTTTAAAGGCGGCTGCTTGAGCGATTGTCGAACCTCTTTGACAGCTGCGCCCGACTGATGTTTTTTACTGTTCCCAGAAACTTTGCGCCGATTTGAAAACCGTCTGCCAGACCGCCGATTCTTTCTTGGCAGCTGCACCTCTTGATTATGGATGATGAAATAGGCACAGCCAAAGTTGCAGTCTTCATACAGATAGTCTTGAATCGTCTGCATCCCCTGCTCAGGATTATACTGTGGATTATCAGGGCCATAGAAGCCACGCAACCGCAGCTGTCCATATCCCCAATCACCAACTATATAGTCATACTTACCCAGAATGGAACTAAAACGATCAGCAAGTGCCTCAGAATTAAAAGCGTTTTTGTAGTCAGCAACCAGCGTGTAAGGATGATTGTTGATCAAAAAATGCTGCTGATCTTGCTGCAGAACCCGAAAAACGCCTTGCCTCTGCATCTGGCGACGTTCAATGTATTCTTCAACTTTACTGCGATTGATATCAGCCACTCCTTTCTTGTTTTAATAAATATCCAAACCATTATACGCACTGCTATGATCTAATGTCGAGTCAGCTTTTCTGCCTTTATCCGGGCAATCGTCTCAACTTCTGCCAGTGTCAAGGGCTCGCCAAATGCCGGCCGTTTTTTTAGATATTCCAGTTCTGGGGAATCAATCCCGACATTAACGTTTTCTTTTACTGGAACGGCATAGTGATGAATATGACCATGCAGATTTATAATCCGAGGTGCAATCCCTAGCATCATTGGATAATGCGTCAGATAGTACTGACAATGATTATACTTAATCAAAGCCCCAACATCATGAAAACTGAATTTAGGCTGACCATTTAAGTCATAATTATGAGCAGCCAGATATTTAAACAGTTCTCTGCGATCATGGTTGCCTTTGATCAGCACCAGGTGACCATGCAGCGCATTTAAAATCTCAAAAATCGCTTCATCGGCTCGCTTGGCTGGCTTGGCAAAATATACGGCAATATCGCCTAAATGATATACAATGTCATTTTCGGCAACCTTAGCATTCCAGTGTTCAATAATCTGCTCATCCATCTGTTCGGTATCAGCAAAAGGCCGTGGCGCAAAATCGTCAACTCCTAACAGATGCTGATCCAAAAAGTGAGTATCAGAAGTCACAAAACGCATCATTATCACTCCTAAACACAAAAATGGGACGCTCGCCAGCGTCCCATTTTGATTTTAACAGCAACTACTTGCTGGCTTTTTTAAGTCGTTCAATATCATGAACGATCATTAATTCTTCGTTAGTTGGAATCAGCAGCGTCTTAATCTTAGCATCATCAGTCGACAGATCACGCTCTACGCCACGAATGTTGTTCTTTTCTGGGTCAATTGCAATACCAAAGTAGCCCAGCTTGTCAGCTACGGCCTGACGAACGGTGATGCTGTTTTCACCAACGCCCGCAGTAAAGACAATGGCATCTGCTCCACTCAGTTCAGCAATGTAGGCGCCGATATAGCGAACGATCCGGTTGACATAGATGTCCCAAGCCAACTGTGCGCGCTCGTTGCCTTCGTTTTTGGCCTTTTCAACATCGCGCATGTCGCTGGAAACTCCAGAAATCCCCAGCAGACCGGATTTGTGGTTAAGCATGTCAACCATTTCATCGCTAGAAACGCCCAGCTTCTTTTGGACGAAAGCAACCAGCGATGGATCAACATCCCCAGAGCGAGTGGCCATCGTAACCCCGGCTAATGGCGAAAAGCCCATTGAAGTGTCAAAGGACTTGCCACCCTTAATAGCAGTAATCGAAGCCCCAGCACCAATGTGGCAGGGAATCAGCTTTAGTTCTTCCAATGGTCGACCAAGCATTTCAGCTGCCCGTGCCGCTACGTAACGGTGACTGGTACCATGAGCACCATACTTGCGGGCACCGTACTTCTCGTACCATTCATAAGGAACACTATAAAGGGCATTCATTTTTGGCATATTGGCATGAAAAGCAGTGTCAAAAACGGCAACTGCAAATGCATCCGGCAAGACTTCCTTAAAAGCCTTAATACCTTGTAATTCAGCTGGGTCATGCAATGGTGCATATTCAGCCAGCGCATCGATCTTATTCATAACGTCTTCATCGATGACAACCGAATCCTTAAAGTATTCACCACCAGCAACAATCCGGTGACCAACAGCCGTAATTTCATCATAGCTGGCAACGATCTTCAAATCCAGCAGCTGCTTGAGCAGATATTGAACTGCGGCTTCGTGGTCAGCAAATGGCTTATCTTCTTTCAGCTTTTGACCGTCACCATACTTGATTTCGGCATGGCCAACTTCCAGACCGATACGTTCAATCTGACCTTCTGCTACTACTTCTTCGCTTGGCATGTCAAACAGCTTGAACTTGACGGTCGAACTGCCGGCATTAACAGCAATCGTTTTTGACATTGGCGTAATCTCTCCTTTTACTAACTCTCAACTTTTAAGATTTGCAGCTACCCATGCATCAATCTGATTCATAAAGGCTACAAATTCAGCACGCTTCTTGACTGACGGAAAACTGCCCAACAAAACCTGTTTGGCTTGATGACTGCCACCACCTTGACGCTGCAAAAGAAGAATCGATTTTTGAGCAGCTTGATTCTTAAAAAGATCAGCTGGCAGATTGATCAATCCTTGGAAATGCGCTACCGAGTGGATCCACTTAACAAAGCCCATCGTCTCTTCAGTCTGGAAGAGATTCGACGGTACCAAAAATACGCCAAAGCCGCCTGGTTTAAGGTAATTCATTGATTGTTCGATCAACAGATGATGAACGTATGAATGTCCTTTTTCAGCACGGGTCTGATAATTTTTTGTATTTTCATCAAGCGGGTAGTATCCAACTGGCAGATCTGAAACCGCCAAATCACTTTGCGGAATCTTCAGTGTTCCGTTGGCATCTTGGTGAAACAGCTCAACCGGCTCTCTTTGTAATGAGACGCTGACGCTGGCAACTGCCAGCAGCTCATCATCATTATCGATCCCGTATCCCTGTACTGGCTGATCAATGGCCTCTTGCAGGTGGTTCATGACCGTTGTTAGCAGATTAGCCGTGCCTACTGCCGGATCAAAAATCGTATATGGATGATTGCGATCAATGATTTTTTCAATCAAATAGGCCATCATGATTCCCAAAGTATCGGGCGTCATTTGATGATTGGCTTGAATCGCATCCTTACGAATCACTTTTAACAGATCCAGCTGTAGAAGACGTCGTACTGTCTCGCGGTCGGTATGCAAAAGATCCAGCTGCTGATATAGCTTGTTTAACTCAGCAACCGTCTCTGGCTTAGGCAAACCATCCTCGACACGAACCTTGCCATTATCAACCAGATTTTCAGCATTTTCGAGAAATGCATCAAGATAAGAGCTGTTCAAATCTGCCTGTAACAGTTCCGTTGCGCGATCAAATGGTACAAATAGTTGTTCTGGTGTTGCCAGTTTTGGTCACTCCCATCCTCATTCGTCGTACGAAATTAGTTTACCTATTTTTACCGATAAATTCAAGGAAGCGCCTCGTCTTCTTGAAACTTAAAAGATGATCCGTCATTGAGACAGACGATTGTCAGCCTGTCCTCGTGCTTGACGATTCCTTTATTAAAGTCCGCATTATCTTTGCCATCAGTCAAATTTAGCATTGTCTGTGCAATGAATTGGTCGCTAAGACGATGAATCAGTTTTGCTTGGCCAGCCTGATATCGATACTGAGCCAAAACGGCTGCTGTCGTAATACTCAGCATGATCATCGCCGCCAGCAGCGTACTGCTTTTGCGACGGTGCCAGACAGATAACCGCTGTTTGCCGATATCCATTGCTTCTTTTCACCTCAATTTCTAACCGCTGCCTGCCAAGCTGTTTAAATGTTGCCGCTTGAACCTGATAAAGCATTGGCAAATAACCACCACCATGCTGCAGCCGTAGGAATATTCGACCATTTTCAGCCGTCAGCTCATAATACTTCTTGGTGGCAGCTCCATACAGCACCGCATGCTGTTCATCCTGACATCGATAAAGACTGAAATGCCGATCCGATAATTCCAGCTCGGTTACGAATAAATACCAATCCGTCGGCATATCCAAAGCACGCTGATTGACTTGATCAACAATCTTGATAGTCTGCCCCAACGCCAAAACTGTCACCATACTGATCAGTAGCGCCATCATGCTTTCTGCCAGCGTAAATGCTGATCGTCTCAAGCCATTACCGCCTTTCCAGTTTTAGAATGCACTTTCCCGATCGTTCAACGACTACCCTACTATGATCAGCGGTTGCCACTAGCTGAGCTCGAATGATCCTGACGCGGCCTTGGTGGCTTTTGAGAGCATCACTGGCCTCTTTAGCCAGTCGACTTGCTGCCAGCTGTTCATCAGCCAGTTTTCTTTGATGATTCAATTCATTTAGGCCAGTCATTAAACAAACGATACTGAGCGCGGCAATCGCCAATGCCGTTACACTCTCACCCAGCATGACTGCCCGATGCCTTTTTTTGCGTTGCATGTACATGATAACTCCCCCATGCCAACTGAATTCTGATTTGATAATCCGTATTGTCCAAGGTTGAAACAAACTCCTCTGTCTGTGGACTGACATAGCCCGTTTTTTTCATCTCGATATCATTGAACCGTCTGACCGACAACGTACTTGGCACATTTATATGCTCGGTGCCGCTTGCCCAGGAAAAGACAACCTGACTGTGGCTTTTTAGGTAAAAAACATGGGTTGACTCGTTACTGGTCTTTGATCGTACCTGAGCTGCCTGCCATGCTTGACGAAAGGTCTGCCAAAACTGACGCTCTTCGTTTTTCTGAATGGTTCGCTGCATTGAGGGCCAGCCAATCAGCATCGTCAACGCAGCAATTCCCAAGACAATTATCATTTCAATCAAGCTCTCTAAAATTATTTATGGGTAATAAAAAAGCCTCCCTAGCAAATCTGATAGGAAGGCTTTAGAGTTAGATGTAGAAAGTTTTGGATCAACTAGATCCATATAATTCGCAAGGCTATTATACAATATTTGCTTGAATTGTCAACACTAAATTTGTAGTGTTTGGCCAACATAAATTACATTTGGATCTGCAATACTGTTTTTCTGTGCCAGTGTTTTCCAAGTAGTTCCAAACTTAGCCGCAATACTAGACAACGTATCGCCAGCATGGACCGTGTAGGCATTGGATTGTCCTTGCGTAGCCTCACCAACATAAATCTTTTGACCAACGTAGATGACATTCGGATTACTGATGTGGTTAAGGCTGACCAGGTTTGAAACAGTTGTCCCAAATTTATTTGCGATTGCGGACAGTGTATCTCCTACTTGAACATAATACGTTGATTCTTGGCTAGCTGTACCAGTGACTTTAAGCACTTGACCCGGCCAGATCTGGTTAGGATCACCAATACCATTGACTGCTGCCAAAATCTGGTACGTTGTGCCATACTTAGCCGCAATCGCCGATAAAGTATCGCCTGGCTGAACCGTATAAGTACCAGTAGCTGGGTGACCAACATGTTCTACTGGTTGTGGTGCTGGAATTGATACTTCTGGCACTGAGCCAGCGCTTGAACTAGCAATCGTAAAGGCGCCATCAAAGTCATACGATGTATCAATACTCATGCCGAGACCATTGTCAGTCCATTGCCAAGCAGCGGCGTTATCGATACCCAAATCGGTAATACCATAACCGGCTTCCCAAATCTTAGCGTCGCCAAAACCATGACTATTCAGAATGCCACCAGTAAAGAATGACTTCATTAAGTACAGACCAACGCTAGCATAGCCCAATGCCTTAACTTCATTCAAAAAGGCTGCGGTTGCTGAATTGTAGTCTGCTGCCGAATGCACTTCAGCATCATCAATCATCAGCGTATCGCTTGTCATACCATACTGCTTAGCAATTTTAACGAAGAATCGCGCTTCGTTTTGAGCATCTGCATCACTCGTATAACGCGCAAAGTGGTAACAGCTAACCCGCAATCCTACTGCAAGCGAATTGCGAATCTGTGCTGCAGCACGAGGATTTACATAAGCAGAACCGTCTTCTGAACCTTCGGTCAGCTTAACAACGACCCCCATAACTCCTTGGTCCTTAGCGCGTTGGAAGTACTCAACACTGTCTTCTTGATAGCTAGAAACATCAATAAACAAATTACGCATTACTTTACCCCCTTAGGATTAATTGCCGCTACTGAGCCTTGTGCTGATTTAATATCATTGCCTGGTACAACCGTTGGCGTCAGTGAACTCTGTTCATAAGCAGATTGCACCGCATTTTCTGCTGCCGCTTGATTAACTTCAAACCCATTGCTTTGCATTGCTTGCTGAACATTCTTAACTGCCAAGTTAAACTTATCCTTGCCAGTCATATTCTGACTAACCAACGCTGCAACTGAAGTGTCAGCTACTTGTTCTAGCAACCCCCAAGCTACTTTAGCCTGCTCGGTTTGTGCGTGGGTCTGCTTAGCATCTAGCCACGGCTTAACATATTTCCAGGCAAAAGAAAAGAGCGCAACGAGCGCTCCCGACTGGATCAACCATTCTACAATATTGTTAATTTCTTTCATCTTGTACCATCCTCCAGATGCTTAATTCTTTCATCGTGAGAAATTAATTCTTCTGAATGTTCTTCTAGGCGACGATTAAACTCTTCCTGACGATCCGTCTGCTTATTGATAGTATTATTTAAAATCCCCATACTATCTGTTAATCGGCGGATTTCTTGAGTTACTGGTGTCAGAAATGATTTAAAAGTTGTTTTAGTAACCCAAACCAGTAAAGCAATCACTCCAGAAATTACACCACAAACACTTGCTACTTCGTCCCAATCAACATGCACATATTTGCCTCCTTCCTTATCAAAATCTGCGCAAACAAAAAGCGCCCTATCAGTATCCCAACCGATGAGCGCTGGCGAGTGTGCTACCTGAGCAGTCGCTTAATTAATTTTTTAACGTGCTTACTAGGCACGAACAAAACAATCACACAAAAGTGAAGCATCGGAGTTTCCTCCTTTCTTGCACTAATCAGGTTTTCTACGCCTGCGCATGTGTGCTTGATTATTGTACCATGAATTTTATGTGGTATAATATTATCAACAAAACAATCACACCGTGTGCAGTTGGTGCTTTCTAGCCAACAAGCCGGCTGGGCGCTCCTCAAAAAGAGCGCTCTTTTTATTAGCTCACAGTATTATGCTGTGGGCTTTTTGTTTGCTTAAGCTTGGCTAACAGCCGTATTAGCTGATTGAGCAGCATTAGCAGACCCAGAATCAGTTGCAGTAGCAGATGATACAGCTACATAGTCCTTGCCGGTAATTTCCTTGTACTGGTCCTTAGTGATCGTACGGTAGAGCACATAACAATCAATCGGAAACCCCCAAGAATAAATCGTCTTCACGAAGTCAAAATCAGTCATCATAGTTTGTCACTCTCCTTAGTTAGTCGTTGTATCAGTTGTAATCGTAGATTGTGCCTTGAGCTGAGCAACAGTTTGTCCAAGTGCCGACACCATCTGTTTAACTTGCGCATTGTCTTGCTTAATCTGCGCATTCTCAGCGGTCGTCTGTGCTACCCGTTGTCCTAACAAACTGATCGTTTGCTGCTCAGCGGTTGGCTTAGGCGCTGCAAGTTGGTTGAGCGCGTCGATTTCCGCTTGCGTTAACGTTTCAATCCACGTGTTCTGTGCCATGTCAAACTTAGGCTTATACATACCCCGGCCCTCATTATCGTATGGCACGACTAACGTTTCGTTAGTTTTCAATTCCGAGCCTTTGGGAATAATCGCTACCGCATCAAAATAGCCCTTTTCGTCATAATGATAGGCATTCATTAATTCATTTACCCACTCATGACCATTAAAAAACCGTGCTCCATCACTTGGAACCACAGTCGTTTGATTATTCTTCAATCCAATATTCTCATCAATTTGCACTGCCGCTAAAAATGGGTGCATTCGACTTGTAGTATCGAATTCATATACTGTAATTTTGTTACTCATTTCATTTCTCCTATCTAACCGATTAAGCATCAAGATGAATCCACATTAATGAGACATTTCCACCGTCAACGTTACCACAGTCATTGCCATTCCAGGCAATGAAATCAGTACCGCCACCCGCGCTACGTTCTGCAATGTAAGCACTCTGCTGCAAAGATCCACTTACCACATGTGATGGAGCATAATCATTTGCAATTCGAAGGCATGGCGTGTCTTGCGCCAAACGTGGCACCTTAACAAACCCAACTTCTAGTAAGCATAATTTGGCATTGCCGATTTGCGTATAGAAAAGATCGTTAAAATACGATGTCGACCCATTTAACCAAGTACAGCCTGGCGAAACTTTATGCCAGTTTAAATTTTCGAGATTCGTTTTACTAAAGTTGTCGTTGATAATCTTAGTCCAGTTCTCCGTTGGGGTCAGTTGTGTTAAAGCCATTTCATGTCCTTTCCGGACTGGCATTGTTAATCAAAGTGTAGATAAATCAGTGTGGTATCCATGTCGATCTGATCAGAGCTCACATTTGAGCTCCAAAACGTAAAAGCGTTTTGACTCGCATGTCGATTGGTGACATAACTGTTTTCGTTTAAAATAGCCCCAGCCGAATAAGAAGGCGCTAATAATGCTGGCAATTTAAACAAGTCTTGACGTGTCATGCTTGTTTTAGTAGTAACCTGCCAAAGTGATAGGAAAACTAACTTCCCACCGTTGATTGGCAGATACCAACAATCAGAACTACCGGTTGCGCCATTCAGAAACGTAGCTACCGCACCAGCATGGATTGCACCATCAATCGGTAATTTACCTGCTAATTCAAAATTATGATCGATAACGTTTGCCCAGTCCTCACGTTTATTTTTGATTAATTCAAGTGGCATTAGCAAGCACCCCCCATCTTGGCAGTGCCTGCATTGTTGCTAATCAGAGGCGCAACTGCGCCCCCCCCATGAAAATTTGTTCGTTCATATCAATATCCTTCCCGGACAAGGAATGGCTCACACACACTAATTAGCTGATGATCAACAGGCTAATAAATGAACCAAAGTTTTCAATCTTGAAGTTGTAGCCGTTAGTTGCGGTAATAATACCAGTTTGTGGATCGAATTCTAAGCCACTCGCCGCACTCCCACCGATTGAACTAGCTTGTGCAAAGTAATTACCAATTGGTTTATATACCTCTGCCGCTAGTTTCATAATCTGCAGATGCTGATTAGGGTCCAGCGCTGGCATGTTATTAATCCAGCCGGCAATTTCTAAGATGGTAAACGTTCGGTCACCATCCTTTTTCGTGCAACGTCGCCAGCAAACGTTCTTGATTGAAAATCCATTCATGGCCACAATCCCGGCTGTGGACCAGTCCGTAAAATCGCCAATTTGGCTTAAATCCGCATTAAGCGCGTTTGTCCAATCTTCCTGTCCATTTTTAATTGTTGCAACAGTCATTACTGGTCACCACCTTTCAAAAAGGCAGTAACTAAGCTAACAAACGGGGTTAAGTTTCCCCCCCGAAATAATTACAAACCGAATCATATTTATGCCTCCTTTGGCCAGAATGTTACTTGACGCCACTTAGACCAAGCATTGTTCTCATATCCGCGCACAAAAGCGTTCTGGTCAGCGTCCGTGAAAACCTGTAGCAAGTGTGATGCATTGCCATGAATGCTAAGCATTCCTAACTTGCCATTTGGCAGATTGCCGGCAGAAGTCGTTGTTACATAGTAGCTCATACCAGGCGTGGTCAACGTGTTCAAATCGTTACCGGTATTCTGAGCTACCATATAGCCTTTCACGTAGTTCTGCATATCAACGGTTGTTGGGATACCCTTTGTGTTGATCAAACTCGTTGCAGTCTCCAAAGCCGACTGAGCAGACTTAAGCTGTGCAGTCAAAGTTGCAATGGATGTCCCCTTGATCATCTCATCCGCTTTTGACTTTAAGTCGTCGATAAGGTCTTCAAGCCGGTTGCTGTAGCTATCATGCAACGTATTAAGGCTGACAGCTTGGTCAAGCACATTAAGATTGAAATTTAGTGTGGAAATCTTCTCGCCAGTCTCTGGTTTAGTTACAACAAAAGTACCTTTCATCGCGCCTGGATTTTGAAACATTTCTGCTGCCCAGATCACCGTAAAGAATCCACGTTTAAAATTATCAGACTGCGCAACTTCTTTAGCACAATTAGAAAGCACGAAAGCTTTCCCTTGACTATCGGTTGCTTCAACCTGAAATCCATAATCTGTCATATCCTGCGGCCGACCGTCCATTTTCAGTGCCAGCGGCATTGGTGCTTGACTATCGCCAACCCGCCCTTGAAAATATGGCGTTAAATCAACAATCGAGCTTGTATTCGATTGCGCGTCCCGGACCAAGTCCAAGACGACTCGCGTATTAATCGCTGCCATAATCAGGCTCCTTTCATATCATTTACGTATTGTTCAAGCTGAGTAAACAGCTCAAACGCGCGTTTAAAATCATCATCTAAAACCGTTTCAACCTCATCAAAAGCTAATGACTTCGGCATTGCTAAGTAATACGGCGGTGTTAATGGCTGGCCGTCTGCGTCCCAATCAATCAGACTTTGAGCGTTGTACAGTGTAACCAAGTCGTTAATATCAGCAGCCATTTTCTTCATCACTCGAAAAAGCCATTGACGCGCCTGCCGATTGAGGACATCTGTTTGACATTCCTCAACACGTAGTGTTGGTACTGTTTGCTCATCATTAGCATCAACTTCAATTTCCAGCTGATACAGTTCTGCAATTTTCTGATACACCTTTTTAACGTTGTCGGTTACATAACTAATTAAATCCATTAGCTATCCTCCTTTTGGCCAGAATGTTACCTGACGCCAGGCTTTCCAGCTGTTGACCCAGTGCTGCCGAATCCAAACATCACCAGAGTTAATCTGGTAGATCGTCTGAATAATCATGTCGCCATTGTGGTATGAGTCAACCTTCATCACGAACCAATCACCCATATCAGTACCGGTGGTCGGATGATTAGTGTAGTTAGACAACGAGTTAGGCATGTAGTATTTGCCTGTAGTCGTGTAGCTATTAAGGTCTCCGCTTGATACGGTTGTCGTATCATCGGCATCAGGTATGCTTGGCTTCCCAGCAATGTTAGCCCACGTCAGGTCGGATTTGTTGACCTTGCTGTTCAACGCGGTGGCATTGCTGTTGGCCTTGCTCAGCGCGCTGTCAGCAGTGTTTTGAGCCTCAGCTACATTCTCCACAGTAGCTAAGTCAATCGGCTTGCCGGAAACATTATCCCAGGTCAGATCGGTTTTATTGGCTTTGCCGGCTAAAACAGCTTCATTGCTATTAGCCTTGTTCAAAGCATTATTAGCAACTTCCGCCACTGTGGCCACATCTGCTTTAGTCGCAACGTCAGGCTTCCCGGTGATTGAATCCCAAGTGACCTTACCCAATACCGACTGCACCTTGTCTTTAAGCAGCAGCCACATATTATCACCGTCAGCAATGCTGAACATAAACAGGCCATCAGGCCCCAGCTTCGGAATCTTATCCTTGCCGTTAGGCGAGGCTACTAGCATTACTCCACCGCGTAAAGCAGTCGTGCTGTAATCAAAACCAACAAAGGCTCCTGGCTTGATTGGATAATCACCATTTGGATCAGTTACGCTTGCTGCTGTCAAACACCTGCACCTCGCTTTCTGTCCATGCATTGCCTACACTTTTTGCAGTGTTAATTTTCCACTGCAAGTTGGCAATCATCTTTGCTTGGTCTTGAGCTTTTCTTTGCCGCGCTTCATATTCTGAAGCATCAAAAATCCTATTGCCAAACGTAATCGTATCGCTAGTACCTGACTGTTTGTCGAGATAGTGCGTGTAGCTTTGAATCTTGACATTAACATCAAGACCATAACGATCACGTAACCAGCCAGTATTACCGATTTCAATATTATTTTTGATCTGACTATTATCTGCAAACGTTACCCAACTCATTGAATATTGAACATCTGGATAATCATGCAGCGAGCTTTTTAAAGCTGCCTGCAGAGCGTTACTGTCCGTAATTGTGTCACTGGTATAAGCGTCTTGCCAAATAGCACCAATTCCCGACTTGCCAGCTAGCGGACTATAATAGTCCGCCTCGCAGCTATACTGAATAGTTTGATTGCTAGAATCCTGATCTGAAGATTGCTCTAGCTGCTTGCCAAACCCATGAATTGCCGTCGCGAATGATGAGTAATCTTCAGTCCACGAAATATAGTTAGCATTGACTCGATCTACAAATAAGAATGAGTCTTTAGTGCCAATCGTTTTAGCAATGTGAATCGTCCGGTTGTCAAACCAATACTCACAACCCCAAGCCTGCGCAACCGCTGATAAGATATCATCACCATGCCCAGCACCAATCGTATTTTCGCCAAAATCATGAGGATTGAAATTCCCATCAATTTGATACGATAGCGTCGTTCCTTGGATTGCTAAATCCATACAGCTATTAATGGATTGAACACCTGCCAATGTATTGCGGACATAATTATCGTGCAGATCATGGCTAATGTGCGTGGCCGTAATCGTATAGGTTCGGTAGTTGAAATTTGGTACTGGGTTTGAAATCGTCAAGCGGTACTGCTGACCGTCTGCAAGCGTAAATAACGCTCGTGGCCCTAAAAGGTTTTCAGCGATCTTATTTTGACCAGTGGCATCAAAAGAAAACGTCAATGTCGGAAAACTGTTAATTGTTTTCGTAACACTGACGTTATAGGCAAGAATCACCGATTCATTGCCATCATAGCCTTGAACTGCAATTTTGATCACTTAATCACCTCCTTAGTAGTAAAACCTGGTCTCAAACTTAAGCCTAAAATTGCTAGCACCATCAACATGCAACTTGTTTTCACCAGTCACAAAATCCAAATAGCCATGATCACAATCGTTATAGGCCTGCTGACCATTAATCAACGGCATAACACCATCAATGATTACTTTATCGGAACTAGAAACACCACGCTTAATCTGAATTGATTGCTGCGTGGTGTTATTAGTTATCGTAAAGCCATTCGGCGCATTACCTTGAAAAATCATCTTAGCTGGTCGCTCATCAGCTAGTAGCGGTATTAATCCCAGATTCCAAAATGAAAAATCACTTTGTGTAAATTCGTAGCTGATTTCGTCCTTGGGTATGTTAAGACCGAATCCCCATTCTTCAGCATTCCAATTAAGCGTGGTCGCAACTGATTCGGCATAGCCATCTGCGCAGTCAAGATTGATTGCAACATCTGCTGATTGCCAAAAATTGCTTTGCTGAGTTGGCGTAACTGCTTCAGCACGAACCTTCCAGCGCATGAATGGAGTAATCGCATTAATTACATAAAAATCCTCATCTGAGCGAAAAATACGCCTTAATTCCAGCAGTTGCAGATTGTAGTCGGCCATGTCGACCGCTGTAATCACAATCGTTAATGGAATAACCAGATACTGACTGGCAAAAGTGGTCATCATTGAACCATATTTGCCAACTTGCTGATAATTATAAGAATTATTATTCAGTGGTACACTAAAGCTTTTGACCCGAAAGCCCAACGCGTCTAAATCATATTCAGTGCCGTCCTGTCGCTGAATGATAATCGTTGCCATTAGTATCCACCTCCTACCGGCATTGCATTCCCAACGGGAATTGCACCACCGTTGTTTCGAATAATAATTTCTTGTGCCTTCATCATCTTGTACTTTGGATAAGTCTGGCGTGCTAATTCTGAACTATCAACTTGGAATGTGATAGTAACGTCACCACTTAAATTGACACCATTATTCACACCGTTGTTCAGCATTGGCGCTGGCATTGTTGAAGGCGTTGCGGCTACCAATTGATGCCCGGCCTGCTGCTGACTGACGATCATTCGATTTAACTTCGCCGCAAATCCATTTGGCGACTTAGCAGCTCGTGCCCGAATTGCTTCCAAGATGTAATGATCTGCCGTTTGGCGCGCTGGATTAATCGCCAGTTCGGGTTCACCTTGTACTTCACCGAAAATAGCCGGTCGATCTGCCCAGCCCCCATTCATCCAGCCGTGGCCATTGCCGACGTTACCCCAGCCGCCTTCGCCGCCATGTTCCAGACAGTTAATTGCGGCTAAGATTTGGTCATAACCATTTAAAATTTGACCATGACCTTTTACAGCCCATGAGTTAAACGTTGAAGGAATAAACTGAAGTAGGCCTTGTGCTGGATGACCAGCTGCGGAGTTAATGTCGCTAATCTGCTGTGGAATAATCGGATTACCACCGGATTCGGTTTGAATTTGGCGAAGCAATTTATTGATCTTACTCTCAGTAGCTGTTACATGCAGTTCCTTAAAGGCTTTTTCAATATAAGGACGCCAACGTTCTACACCTGAACCACTAGGATTAGGCGGTGTTAATGCATCTTCAAGCTTTTGAAGTTCCTTTTTAAACCATTCGACCCCGGTCTTTGGTAAGTAATCAGCTGCACCATCACCAACTGTTTTCCAAATATCAGTTGCGGTGTTTTTGCCTTTATGGAATAAGTCAGTCAAGACACCTAGCGGGTCTTTCAAGGCATCCTCAATAGCCTCAAAGGTATCACCGGCCCAGTCCTTAACATTATCCCAAGCCGCCGAAAGCCAGCCCTTTTTACCAGTTGCGTAACGATTTAGGCCAAATAGTTCTGCCGTCCTCTTGGCCGGAATAACCTCATCACCACGATTCAAGAAAACTAGCTGATTCCGTTCTTTAGGTATTTCAACTTGACCATTTGTACGAACGATCGCTTCACGGTAAGTATCTCCGCCTTCATCATTAACTAATGCCAACTCATCACGATCATTAGCCGACGTTCCGTGTACCAGCTTTTTAAGCTTTGGCACCGTATCTTTTTTACCGCCAAAGAAATGAATTACTGAGTTAATTCCGTCAACACCAGTGTTGATAAAGCCGATAATTGCATTCCAACCAGACTTGGCCACGCCTTTAATGCCGTCCCAGATTCCCGAAAAAGCCGAAGCTAAGCCATTCCAAATGTCTGACCATTTCTTGCTAATTGAGTCTAGAATGTCACTCATCCAGTCACGAATACCACCAAAAACTTTCTTGCCGGTTTTGCTAATTCCGCTCCAAATATCACCAACGAAACTGCTAATCGCATTCCAGGTCGTATTCCAAGTATTCGATATGCTTTTCAAAATTGGCGAAATTACCGACTCAACAGCTTTCATACCTGCTGACACAATTTTTTTAATTGTGTTCCAAGCAGCTGAAAAAAGCGACTGAATCAGCTGAAGACCCGCTTGAATCGGTTTTGCAATTGGCTTCCAAATTGCACTAGCTATCGTAACTAATCCATTCCAAGCAGTTTGCCAAACCTTTTTAACCTGCGGCCACAATTTGCTAATCGCTGAGGTAATCCCTTTAACAAGTGGTTTCATGATGGTAATTCCAATCCCGACGGGCAATGCTAAAGCATAAACAAACGCCATGATTGCAGCTTTACCTATCTTTTTCAAGATACTACCGATCTTGCTAAACGTTTTCCCAATCGTGCTAACAATCTTTGAAATCTCTTTACCAATGGCTTTCTCCCAGCCTAGTTGACCAGTAAAGAATTTGCCAATACCAATAAAGAAATCTTTTGTAGCTGCTAACGCCTTATTAACACCATCACGGAATGTTTTTGAGTGCTTATAGGCAGTTGCAAACGCAACACCTAACGCTACAACTGCCGTTACTACAATCCCTACCGGATTTGTTGCAAAAGCAAATTTAAGCAGTGCCAGTGCTCCTTGCAAACTCTTAATGCTAGTGATGATGTTCTTAATTGCTGTTAAGCCCGCAAGGGCCTTTTTAAAAGCATTAACAACAGTTATTGCGCCTTTAGCAGCCATTAACCCTGTAACGACTGAAGTGATTGCAAGTCCAAGTGCCTTCAACGCCTTTTGATGGCTTGCGATTCCCTTCAATGCATTGTTAAGCTGCTTAGCAAAACCTGAACTGTTTTTTAGCCCTTTGAGAGCATTTATAACATCTTGAATAGGGGCAACCATGCCTTCAAAGACTGTTTTGGCAATCTCTCCTAATGTCTCAAATGCTGGTATAAATGGCTTTAACCATTTTCCTAAGCTTTCAAAGGCTTGTTCCCCGTTCTTCCCAAAAGAACTAAAGTGTGACGAAAGCTTATTAATATTTTCACCAATACTTGAACCCGTTAATGTTTTAACCATATCGTCAAAACCGCGGATAACTGCTTCTAAGGCAATTTTAGTACGGTTTTTTAAGTTTTCCATTGCGGTGCCGATACCATTAGTGGCATTCAATGCTGTCTTATGGAATCCATCAGCACCGCCATCTAACTCAATGAAACGTTGATTCAATTGTTTCATTGAGATTTCGCCAGAATCAAGTTTGTTATACAGCTCTTGAGTCGAGCCACTCGCAATCCCGAAAGATTTTGCAACTTTTTGCAGAGATGCCGGCATAGTTTCTTCGATCGACCGCCAGCCCATCATATCAACCTTGCCGTTAGCCAACATTTGCTTGTATTGTTCTAGTCCACGAGAAGCATCAGCTGTCGACGCATTGGAAGCCAAGAATGCATCGTTTAACGCCAGAGTAGCTTTAGCTGCTTCTTTTGCATTATCTGATAATGGCATAAAGACTTGAGTAGTCTGCGCTACTTGATCAAGCGAAGTTGGCAAACCTTGAATCCCATTCGACAAAGTCTTAATTGCTGCATTTGAGTCTTTAGCGCTAGCTCCCATTGACTGCATGACTTTAGGAAAGTTATTCAGTGTATCATAACGACTAATCGCACCTGAAAGCTGTTCAGATACAGCCGCCGATGCTTTAGCAGCTATCTGATAAATGCCTAACCCTGTCACAATATTTTTAACGCTCGATAGCATGCTTTTAGAGCTGCTATTCACGTTATATTGCGCCCGACCAAGCAATCCAATATGTTGTTCAGCGCTTGAAGTATCTGCTTCGAATTTAGTTGTATGTTCCGTCGGAACATCTTCAATCCCTTTTTTAATTCGCTTAATCGGCTCAGAAGCATTATCGTTCAGTTTTACATCTGACCGCTTTTCCTTAGGAATTTGGCTTAAGGCATGCTGAAAATCAACAATTCCCTTATCTTGAAAATCAGTTAACAGTTTGACTCGTTCTTCTTTAGGCAGAAGCTTCAGAAACTTGTCAAATTCTTCAATGCCCGCCTTATTGCCAATCGCCCGTAATTCAGTACGCGCTTCCTTTGGCAAATGGCGAACATCTTCAGAAATTTCCTTAATCTTTGCTTTGGCAGTTTCAGCATCAACACCAAATTTAATTTTATGATCGGCCTTACCAATCCCATTAAGAATGTCTTTTATCTTTTCTGAATCGCTCTGCACATTATCAGTCGCAAGATCAACTTCGATCGTAACTTTGCCGTCCGCTGCCATAACCTACCTCCTTTCTATTCGGCAAATAAAGCGTCAAGCATGGCATCAGTCCGTTGCGTTTGTGCATCTACGGAAGCACCATCTGTCAGCCGGTAATACTGCTGCTGTTCCATTAACTGAGCCAGCTCTTCGCCTTCAAATTCGTCTGCTTTTCGTTGTCGAATGCTGACAATCTGACGAAACTGCGTTTCGGGACCCAAACCGTCAAGCAGTGCCTTAAATTTATCCCAATGAAGTTTGCCTTGTTCTTCAACTAAATCAATTCCGTATTGCTCCATAAACGAGGCGTAGATCGCCGGAGCGTCTTGCGTAAAGCTGAAATATCTAATCGGTACTTGATTACTGTCACTATTCTTGACGTCGTTCCCATACGGACTAGCGCTAACATACTCGCCAAGCAGCTTAACAACGTTCATCAAGAACTCTGGATCTTCTGGAATTGATTCATCAAAGAAAATGTGAAATGCTGCAATAATTTTTTCGGCTTCATCAAAATCAGCATCATCAAGCAGCTGATAGAACCTCAACACATTATCAAAAGTCAAATCAATTGGATATTCCCGGCCTTTGTAAGCAATTGACTGTGTCAATTCCTCTGTTAGTGAAAGCATTTAACATCACTTCTTCTTACGGCGCTGATAACGATTCAGCTTTTGATTCTCACGTTGCTTCTGCAGCTTTTCAGCTTCACCATTTACTTCGCTAAGAACATTTGCTAACTGCGTCGTTGAATTACCTACCCGCTTATAGAGTTCTTTACCTAACCCAGGTTCGTTGAACATTTCATCAAAGACATTTTCTAAAATGAAACGAACATCATTAAACGCAGTTTCCAGCTTTTGCTTAGCCTCTTCACGCGGCATCTTTGCCAAGTCTGCATTAAAAAGCTTCTCTGCTTCTGCAATTCGTTGCTGAGAGTCCACTAAGATATTAGTCAGATGCTTAGAAAGGACATCATCAAGTCTTGCAGAAACCGTCTTAAAGCCAAAATCAACTTCCAGCGTTGGTGCTTTATATTTATTAAGATCAAGAACTAATGCCATGTTATTTTCCTCCAAAACTTAACCGCCCCAACTGGTACTGTGTATTTCGCAGGCGATTTAATACGTATTAATTAATGATTTTCACCAGTGGGTACAGATGATGCTGGCGTCGTCACACCAGTTGTGGCGTTGCCAGTCGATGCGGTTGCATTAAGCGTAATACCGCCAATCTTTGGTGAAATTGTATCGTTTTCATCAGCTACCGTTACCGGAATCGGCGTTCTAAGCTTATACAGTTTGCCTTGAATATTAACCGTGAATGTTAATGTTGCTCCAGCATTTGAGTTACCACCATTGGGTACCAAAGCAGAAATTGCAGCAACCCCAATCATCTGATTACCATCAGGGTCAACAATCAAGAACCGGGTTTCTAGATCCGTCCCTAGCTTGTTTTGCAAGCCAATTACATATTCTTGGGCTGGATCGTTAGCCATCTTGACCCCAGTAAAGGCAAATGAAAAACGTTTACCAACAACGTCCGTCGAGCCAAAGCCTTCATCATCTAGATACGTGTTGTTGATTGTTGTTTCGTTACCCGAAAAAGTCGTTCCAGTAAAGCCTGCCCCCAAGCGGGCAAATTTAGCATTCGTCAGATCAGTTAAATCAGTACCGCCAGCCGTATCAATAAAATATTTGTACCGACTAGCAAGCACAATTCCGCTAGTTTTTACTGCCATTGCAATACTTCCTTTCTAAATTTAATTAAATGTTTCTACTTGAACCGTAAAGTCCAAGATATAATTAAGCGCATTGCTTAAATCAGCACCTGTCAGCGTTGGAAATGACGCTACTTGCGCTTGATCAAACACAAAAGAGCCATCAGTGCTTTCTAAATAAAAGTCCTCATTACCAATCAGATTAGCAATCTGCCAAAGCGTATTATTAATTAACGCTTCATCAGTACCGCGCATAACGACTTCATAAATAAATTCCACAACTTTGTTGCCTACCAAATCTTCAGAAATCACTTGCGAATTAGGCAGAACCAGCAAACCGATTTCTGGATCTTCTTTTCCTGTCAAAGCTGTGGAATATACGGTCACTGGTAGATCAAGCAAATTAATTTTTTCAACTAAGCGTTCCGTCAAATCCATCTCAGCCCTCCATCAGACTCTTTTTAGCAATATTAGCCCACTTGCGAGAGTACAAAGCCTTAGCTCTTAAATCCCAACGTTTAGAAGCTTGCGGGTGTGGCGTACGAGTGTAGTTGCGGACCGGTGATCCATTAACAATCCCGTAAAATTGAGCTCTAGCATATGGCGTCGTATACGTAATTTCAGAACCATTCGCATTAATATGTTCAGATTGGCTTAATTTGCCATTTTTAAACGGTACGAATTGGTCCATGTCTGACATCATCTGATTAGCCATGACATAACGCGCCTTATCAAGCTTTGCTTGTGAAAAACGCTTATCTAAATTTAATTTGACGTTAACTTTAACCATTAGAGCACCTCCAATTCGTAGGAATATACTTCGTTGCTGAATGGTTCGCGATTGTCAACGATCTTTGTAATCGTATAGTCGCGTCCCTCAAACAATAAATGCCAGCCTACACAATCAGGTGTTAGCTCTGGCAGCGGTTCGGTAACTTTCGCGAATAAAAAAACGACCGCGTTAGCCGTAATCGTTCGATCGTTATTTGAACCGGTATAAATTGTTTGTGGTTGAACCAATGCATGCTTGATAACCTGTTGCGTTGTCGTCTGACGACGATAGGCATCTCTTTTACCGTTCGGAATTAAAAGTGTAATCGTGTGGCCACACATTTTTTTAGGAATACGGGGCAGCATGACCTTCACTTCCTCTCCCACGATATAGCAAACCCGCATGTGCCAGTAAAGAATACGCCTCATAGCATACTCCATTGACCAGTTTGTCACTAACGTGTGTTTGAGGCGTCATTGACAATCTGCCAATCGAAATTGCCTTAAAATCATCACCATTAGCATATGATGAATCGTTACCAGTTGCCGAAATATAATCGACTTGCTCGCAGATTGCAGCTTTATACGAATCTACCCGTCTTGCCGATTTATCTTCAGTAATTTCATGATCATCATAGTAATAACCCGTTAGGGCTGAAATGGCACGCTGTGCTTGACGTTCCAACTTAGCAAAATCCTCAGTGGTCACATCAGAATAACCAAGATCCTGATATTCTGCATAAGTCAATTGCGGCTGCATGTAATCACCTCTAAACCAAATTAAGCAGATCAGCCTTAGCCATATTAGCTGTATAGCTAATATGATGTGCATCTAGGTAGGCCTTGATCTGATCAACTGTTTGCGCATTGGTTGGTTTTACACTTCCATTCGGGTCAAACTCCCCACTAGATTGTGGGGTTAGGCTTTTGGGGAAGCTGCTACATAAATTGACTTCTTAGCGTTGTCAAAGACTAGAATGTCGTAATAAGACAAACCTTTAATCGTCGTCCGGTAACCAGAACGATCAGTTGAAGCGTCCAGCACGTCGACCGTGTCATACTTAACGATCGGTGCTACTGCATAGAGTGGCACCGCCATAAAGTTGACATTATCAGCAATCGTTAAGCCTTGCAGACGCGCCTTGGGAACTGTCAAGATTGGTACCCCACCGTCTAATTGACCAACACGGCGATCAATACCATTAATCTGCTGCGTGTTCGTCGAGAAGTTTTTGCTGACACCGTCAGCATTCTTCAAAGCTCGGTAGAAATTAGACGACGCAAAGATTACATAACCACCAGGAATTTCATTGTCAGTCATGTATTGTTCCAGATCATCATAAGCTGCCAATGCATTCTTGCTGTCGATAGCATCAGTAACCAGCTTCCCGCCATTTTTAGCCGTGTCATACAGCTTCTGTGCGGCAAACTTGTCTCGGTGCGGCACCGTAATCAAGCGCTGGTGTTCGCGAACAACGTTCGCTACTTGGTAAGCCCCATTTTCGTCCATATCAAGACGATCCAGGTCATAACCAATCCAGTCTTCTTGCGTCAATTCAAACGATTCTTTTTCAACGTTAACATTGTGCCGTGTATTGTCGCCATTACGGTGATAAGCTTCCGCTTCTACAAAGCCCGACATCTTGTTAACACGTACCGTATGAACACCAGTAAAATCTGCCGCCGTAATTGATTTAGCGCCACCAGTCAATGGCTGCCAAATCTTAGAATCAACCGCGAATTCTTCATCAATCGCGTTCAGATCTTTTTGGTCCATTGCAATTGTCATTAATTATTCCCTCTTTCTTTATTCTGCCTTTATTCTGCCTTTGCAAAACGTTCAGCAATTCGAGAAGCGACATCATCTTTAACCTGAGGAGTGTCGTCATTACCAAATTTACCGCCAATATTAATTCGACCTGGTTGTTCCGTTTGCTCAAACAAATAGCCATCAGACTGTTTCAGAGCATCAAGCTGATCAGTTAAACCTTCAAGTGTACCGTCTTTACCAACACTGACTTGTTCAGTATCAAGCAAAGAAATGACGGCTTTAACGTTCTTAGCCTTCGCGTCTCGCAAAGCACTTTCAATCTTGAAGCCTTTTTCTTTAGCCGCAAGATCATTTTTATATTTAGCCTCAGCTGCCTTATTGTCGTCTTGAAGCCGCTTAATGGTAGCCTTTAGATCATCATTTTCACCCGCATTCTTGTGCAAATCGTCTAACTGACTATCACGGTCAACTACTTGTTGTTGTAAGCTATCGCGCTCACTAGTCAAACTATTAATCTGTTCTTTAAGCGGGTTAAGTTCCTTACCATAAGCCATCATTACCGATTCAATCTGATCATCAGTCAAGCCCATTGTCTTTAATTCCTCACGCTTCATTGCGATCTCTCCTTCACATTAGTTGTTAACGCGGATACGAGCCGCGAGAATTGATTGCATAATAAAAGAGCAGTTTAACGACATACTCAGGTCGTAGCATTAAATTCTTTATATATCACTTATCTTCTCACGAGTATAATCACGTACCAAAATCGGTATTTCCTTGCCTACATTAGTCTCTTTAATGAATTCACGCAGTTTAGCTTGACGAGCCCGTAGTAACGTTTTAGTTTGATCAATCATTTTCTTGTCGTCAAGCTTCTCTGCAGCTTTTAAACGCCGTTTGGCGTCCCTAATGGCTCGTTCTCTTGCTCGCTGTTGTTGTACCAGTTTTCCATTTTTAATCGCTTCTTTCGGATCATACTGCGGCTGATGATTTTCGTTCACGCCAGGCACATATGGAAAGAGAATATGCCCACAGTTGATGCCTTGGGTTCCTGATGGCTTGCCATAATCATGATTGTAGATTGAATCATAGCGCGAATTAAAATCAGGACTTTCTGGCGGTACCAAGTTCACCACGTGTCCTTGAATGTACGCGCATGCTGGTCTACTGTTTGGATGACTGCTCATCAGTGCTAGATGCATGTCAAAATCTTTCATACGTTGCAGACGGACCGCATTATAAGTTCGGTTTACTGTTGTATTAATTACAGTCCTAACATAGCCGTCAAGACTCCAGGTATGCCCAGCTTTATCAATCAACCTAGTTGGTAAACCACGATCAACCGCACGATAAATTGCTGAATTAACTGCATCTTCATGAGTTAATAATCCTGAAATCGTAGCAGCAGTCGATTCAGTCAGAATACGCCGATAAGTTTGTGTAATGGCTGAATTATTACTATAGTTACGTGTAATCAGTGTTTCGTTAACATTATTCTGCAAATCAGTCCATGTTTGGTCAACAATTCCTTTGATCAGCAATTTGGCTTCTTCACTGGGCGGAATTGGCGAATTGACAGCATGCTGCAACTCACCATCAATCTCTTTTTTAATCTGCAGGCCATGAAATTTTATTAAATCCTCAATCGCCGCTTGAGATAAGTCATCAGCTTTGGCCATTAGTTTGGTCGCCCGCTGATTCAAGCTACCTATTTTCTGCAATTGTTCTGCTTGCCACAACACTACATCTTCTTTATCAACGTGCTTATAATCACCCTCTTTGAGGGTGTTAATAATAACTTCAAAGATCTGTTCCTGTAGTGTTGAATAAGCATCAATAATCTTTTGGCCGCTTTGCTCAAATCGTTCTCGTACTCCCATGATTAATCAGCCTCAACATCAGTATCGCCATCTAGATCAGTACTGCTTTCATAAGCATTCGAATTAAACGAAGGCTGTTCGTTCAATACTTCAGCTACCCACTGATCTGCTTCCTGTTCACTCAAACCAAAATTGCGAATTAGATATTCTTTTTTCGGCATTACACCCGCAGATACAAGCGCTAACTCATCAGTACGCTGCTTATCCTTATCAACAAAAACGCCATCATCAAAATGGACGGACAACTTTAGATCGTCATCAGCATTAAATTTAATACGAGCTTGACCATCACTAAAGAATTCCGGTGTACTTGCAACTTCTAAGATCGCAGTTACCAGCTGATTCAAAAAGAGTTCAACCTGAGTTAGATAACTTGAACGCGTTTGATAGGTAGTACTGTTTTCACTGACAACCTCAGTAGCAGTTTTAACGCCTTGACCGTCAAATGAAAATGTGCCGGCACTAAAACCAGTCTGTTCTTCAAATTCACGTAAGAAGTAATCAATTGCCGATTTATACTGCTCTGAACGAATATCGCTAGTTAGATCTGTAATTTTCAGATCGTCAGTTCCATAGAACTGTTCGTAAACGTCCATATCAGAGTCAAACACTCGCGGATGTGCCTCATCAAGCTCGTTATTACCGTATGGCGCCCCTGGGCGCAGCATTTCGGCTGGCACTGCAATTCGCCGCTTCCCCATTTTAACTTCATGAACGAAAGCATCATGAGTGTAATTGATTGCGTCAATTACGTTACGAGAATTATCAACAACACCAATTCCTAATGGACTATCCAAATCACGGTTATTAGCTCCTGGGGTTTTGAAGTAAGCAAACAGCGGCTTTTTAATAACGCTATTAAATTCAACCCGCTCTTCCATTTCTGGATAGAGCGTGGCCAAAGGCACTTGATCACCAATTACTTGTCTCTGTGTTGAACGGTATAGTTCGTTAGTAACGATATATTCATCTGGTCCGTTCCACTGATGAAACTCTAATAACGTGTAGTAGATAGTCTGCTTATTCTCAATTCGTGTTGATCGAGAAGCAAAGGCACATTCACTAATGTTGTCTGTATTGGTTCGCAGCGGATAGAATTGATCAGCGTTGGCCCAAGCGATTCTAATATTGTTCTGATCATCTACATATGGTCGAGCTGCTAAACCGCCCAAAGCAATTCCAGTTTCCAAATGCTGTTCAAACTGCAGATTAAAGTGGTTATCATCAATAATCTGCTTCATGAATTTATCAAGCTCTGGATTCTCTAAAGAGATCTCACACTGCTCATTGAAAATAATTGAGGCCAAACGCTTTGAAGCTAATTTAGTAACGTTTAACGTACTTAACGGCCGTTGCCGTCGTTCGCCATAAGAATTTCGAAACCAGATATTCGGCAGATCATCACGATAGTATGACTTTGCTAACTGAATTCGATCATACTCACTCTGACCAATAGCCACCCGATCGTCATCAGTGATCTTAACTAAACTTTTTACCATACCGAGCTTAGCACCTCCTTTACGAAAAAGATTTTGTAATCGCGTTAAGAAGCTCATAACCTCACCTCCTACCACTTCAACCCTAACAACCGTTCATTATCCCGGACAAAATACTGCAACATATCGCAACAATGATCATCAACCTTGACGACTTTAGGATCGTCGCTTTGCAATGTATTCTCGTCCCACTGATACTTCTGATGCTCAGCAATGAAGATCTCGTTCTCTGGCCGTTTCAGATAATAAAAACGACCTTGTGCTAGTAAATCCTGCACCCGGTCGATCATATCCACTTTTTTTAGTTTTTTTACCTTATGCCAATGAATACCAAAGTCATTGTAGTATTGGTTATCTAAGGCCCCTTCGGCCGAATCAATCGTCATGTTAGTCGGCTTCTTGCCAATCCATTTTCCGACTTTATCGACAAACTGTTTTAAGTCTCTCGCTAGTTCACTAGGCGGCTTCTTATGAGTTTTACCTTGTGGACTGTAGTAATACGTGTCCAACAGGATAACATTATGTTTCTTAGTCCAGCCGTAAGCACCACAAGTAGTTGCCGAAACTTCGTGGCCAGTGTCCACTGAATAGAAAACGTTAGTGATGTAGTCGTCGTCAGGCAACTTACCAAGCGGCTTGAACAAGTCCATGTTGTAAACGTTGGTTCCAAGTCCTACAACTTCGCCAAGATACATCCAGCGATAATAGTCATTGTCATTGCCCTTGACGGTATTAATTTCATCTAGATAATCCTGCGAAAGGATATTTGGCAACGTCACGTCTAGATAAGTCGAATGATCAACATACCAGCCAGGCAATTGTTCTCGCTGAGTTACCCACTCATTAATCCAATCATAAGGATTCTTAGGCGGATTATACGAATAGTATGTCACTACGTGACAACCAGGCGGCAATGGCTTTCGTGTAAATGAAGCACGGACCATATCGACTTCTTTCCATGAATCGAACTCAGCTAATTCTTCAAACCACAGCCAACGAACATACCCCTTAGCAATAATCATGGATTTCAACTTCTGTGGATCATCAACGCCGCTAAAGTAAAACGCTGTTCCGTTACGCTTATCGACGATACGATATGGCGACTTCTTAAATTCAAACAAGCGATCAACATGCAACATATAAATTGCCCATTTAATCTGCTCATAAACCGATAATTCTAACGTATTAGCAACTTTGCGCATGACCAATACGTTAGCTTGACTATCTTGTAAAAAATCCATAACCAATTGAATGCTGATCACTGATGACTTAGTCGAACCACGTCCGCCTTTTAAAACCTTATTAAGCGCAGGACTATACAACACTTCATCAAAATGAGGACAGATCATTGAATCAATATTCACGTTAAGTTGCTTCTCCATGATCTTCTTCCTCCTTACGCTTAGTCCGAATGAAGTTAATCGTTACCCCATCATCATTATCACCATTCTTTAATACATTGACTTTTAATTCAGCCATATCAGCTTCAGCATTTGCTTTTCGTATCTTAGCCTTATCAAGTTCAGGCGTACTATTATCAGACAAGACACCAGACATTTTTAAGACTGCAGTAGCTGCTTGAAATCTAACCATTTCCGACTTTGCATCGAGCAAATCAATTAACGTTCGCAAAGCTAGGCTTTTATATTTACCTTTGATCGCCTTAACAGCATAAGCATTAAAGGCTGGTTCATACCATGGCTTCTTCCGCCAATGTGACACTGTAGTTTCATTTTTCAAACCGATCAATGGAGCAATTTCTTTATTGCTATGATTTCCTTCAAAGTCAAGCGTAATAAGGGTTTGCTGGTTCTTATTCAAGCTTGCAAAAGGGTCATTTATTGTTCGATCTTGCTTCTTAGTCATGGCATATCACCACACCGCCTTTCCAATTATTTTTCAGCAAAATAAAAAGCCCAGCCTAAGCTGCGCTTCAAGTGCAAACATATTTGAAGTAAGTGCCTGAAACAACTTATGAGCACTTTGCCGACCACTGGCAACCCATCCTACAGGGCTCGAACCTGTAACATTTCGGTTAACAGCCGAACGCTCTACCCGTTGAGCTAAGGATGCATAGCCCGTTGGCATTGATAAGGAAAGCACCAAGCCAACAGGATAATGCAAAATTATACAGTTTGTAGAATTTATGCCATCTCTGGCAAAGAAAGGTAAGGGACTCGCACCCTTTTTGCATGCTGTGGTGGTTGTCGGTCCATAAGTACAGCAAGCCCACCTGGGACCTTTCTCTCGCTGTGTGGCGAGTATGCACCGTGCAGGAGTCGAACCTGCAAAACTGCTACGATCAAAGCTTAATATAACTTTTGAGGTGTTTTCTAACTTGAATCAATCAAGTTATCTTGATAAATAGGCATTCGGCAGCTATCCCGATCGGCGCATCAGTGAGTTTTATATCACGATACTATTATTACACGAAACTGCTCCTAGTTACATCCTAATTTTATCCTAAAAATCGCCTAGTTTGATTTTAACTTCTGTTAAAAAATAAAGAGGCATGGTTTCCCAGCCTCTTTATAACACTGTGCATTAGATCTGAACTAACCTACTAGTCGTAGTATACAGCTACAAAAGATATTATCCAATTGACATTCTATCGGAAACCTAACCTACTAAATTCAATTCACGAAATAGGCATGTGGAAGTTTTTTCTATGATAAACGTACCTCGCCGTGTCCTAGCGGACTTTGTCATAGATAACAAATGAACGGTCAAAACGTTATACAGTATGACTAGCAGTCATTCACTATGCAAAGTGTTAGTACCTTCCGGTACGTCTTTAATATACTTGCTTTTGTGCTGATTTGCAAACACATATCGAAATGATTTTATAAATAAAATTGTAACTGAGGAAACAATCTTTGATCCGTTCTATACAAGATGGTAGCCGCTTCCATACATTCTGCGAATTGGCAACAGGCACGTTGATCGAGCCTATGCCAAGTAGCATTGCCTGCAATCTGAAGAATGTCTCTAACGATCTTAACTGGTCTTTGCTCAATGTAGCGTTTCATTAAAATTTCACGACTCACACGATCACAGCCGTGGATTGCATATTCAACCGCTTGGATAGCTTTTAAGCATTCTGTGTGTTTAATAAAGCGCCGCTCAATAGTATTCTCAACCCCACCCGTTGCGGAACCCCCGGTTGTATTTAGAGATGGCGATTTCAGCTCTCCCCAAGCTCCAGACAAGCGCTTCAGTTCTTGATAGTTGTAGCCGTAATCACACTCTTGTTCGCTGAAAAATGATTTGACAGCCTGCACCGTTGCCTCATGATCAATCGGTCGAAATTCTTTGTCGTCAATTGTCTGTTGCTGCACCACAACGCCACTCCCTTTTGATATACTAATATTGGTTTGTATATATATCACCGTGCCTTTGTGGTGCGGTTTTTTATTTATGGCACATCATGATATTGACACCGTAGTCAAAATCCAACGATAAATCACATACCGTTGTCCTCGTCAAACCACACCTTCCGTTTTACTTTATAGCGATTGTGAATCCAATACTTGCAGTGCCGGTCGTTGACGTAAAACTTGATGCTTGCCGTGTTCAGACCGACTTTGCGTGCTGCTGAATACATCGTCCGCACAAGTGTATAATCGCCATTGTTGCGGTCATAGACAATGATTTGCGAAAAATCACGCCGGCTTTTATCGATGATTTTTTTAAGCTCCGGTGTATCTCGGATCACATTGCCGATCATCTTAGCGTCCATACCGAGATACTCGGCAATATCATGGACGCCCATGTATCGATGCAGACACGATGCAATCTCTGCCTGCAGGCCATGATCGCTGTGATACTTGCTCCAATCGCTCTCGCGAATCGTATCGCGAAAATCCTTGACGATTCGAAAGTCTGGGTCAAGCGGTGATGCAACGTCGTCAAGCTGCAGCTTGCTGTAGGTTGCAAACACCTCAGGATAGTTATGCTCGAGATTGCTGAGCGCTTTGAAAAATCTCGGCGTGCAATGGTTGGTTATTTTTATGCACCTTCTTTTTGTTGCGTTTACGGTGAGTGTCGCGGCGTTTATGCTTTTTATGCTTTGCCATCATTTAATTTCCTCCCACACAATGGACAATACTTAACCTGCCAAACGTCCGAATTAGTTTTGCCAGTAACGACAAGCAGATTATCTTTGAATTTCATATTCATTGTTTTAGTAACACCGGCATAACAGTATTCTTTACCATCACAGAAAAGACACTTTCGTACAAAATGTCGTGGGACATCTGGCATCGTCCGATCGTCTGTCGGCTTTTTCATAGTGCCCCGCGACCAACCATTAATGCTCTTTGCCATCGTGATACACCTCCCACATGTAGTAGATCAGCGCAACCAGCATCGTGATGATGATGACTGCTGAACCGATGCCGACTACGGTAAATCCGGTTGTCCAGTTAATGAAAACCATCCACAGCATACCGCCAGAAAACAGCATACTGCCGACGACTGAACCTAAGATGATGAAAACCTCTAGTACGTTCATAGAATCGCTCCTCAATCGACTTAAAACGGTTTAATTGCTTTTCAATGATTGCTCTTCCAGCTCTTTTGCACGATTATAAGCTAGCGTGCGGAACTTATAGGCTCTTCCAGAAGCTTCCATACGCCACTTACTGCCAAAGCCTTTATGATTCCAAGATTTCAACCATTTCCTGTGCCCAGAATCAACAATTACATCGCTCTCGTGTTGTTTTGCTCGTCTAGTGCTCATTTAATCGTCCCCCTATAAATTCGGCTTTCTATGTCGTAAATAAACTTTCTATGTCGTAAATAAAACTTTCCATTCTTCTCTTGTTAAATTGATATAGCAGAGTCGTTTCGTCGCTAGGACTTTCAAACTTAAGCTCATTCCGAATATCTAAGTACCGAATCTCCAAGTACCCATTGTTATCAGTATTCCTATCGTAGAATTCCCAATAATCCGCCCCGAAAGAATCAGCTGCCTTAGGAGTAAATGTCTTCCAGACTTTAACTGCCTGTTCTTTTAAAAACTTAAACAATTCAACGTTTAGATCGAATTGATAATCTAATAGATCCTTTCTTTCCGTGTGGATTTGAATGTTAGACCTATTCACACGCACAATTAACTTTCTTTTATGCTCATCAGTAAAAACTCGCTCAATCATTGCTCAGTCCTCCTTAAACTCAATCCAGGCATAGATTGCCATCATGGCCTGCAAAAGCTGCTCTGGATTTTCAGCCTGCATCTCATCACCAACCATCTCACATCCATAACGATGACAAGCAACATTCATGATTTTGTCGACCAGATCGGTATCGTTCGTGTGAGTCGACAGTTCGTCTCGTGTGTAGCCGTCATCACAGCACATACCGGTTTCGGTATCAATAAAGTACTGCAGATCGTCATTAACATCGTCCACGAATCGAGTATCGCATTGAATATTGACGAGCTTGTCGCCTTTCCAGTTTTTAAAAAATTGTTCTGTCAGCATTTGTCAAACTCCTTTTTACGCTCCCATATCATGCATTAAACCAGCGTCTACATCGTTGTTGCGGTCCCAGTGTCCGGAACTTTTCATTACCCGTACGATTGCCGGGTCAATACGCAACATGCCATCACCACCGCAAAACGGGCACTTGCGCTCGATTGCGTCTAGGTATCCAGTGCCATCACACCAAGCGCAACTCTGCTCGGTGTCTAGCAGCATTTGGTCTTTCGTTACTTTCAGCACTTCGTTTCCTCCTATAGCATTTTTGATCGTACGTCCGTCAAACCGTTGAAGTTCAAGGTATGTTCCCCGTTAGTAGGAATCAGCCGGCTAATCAGTTTAACGTTGTACATTGCCCGCAATTCTTCAACGGTATTGTTGGTCGTGATAATCGTGTATTTCTTGCCAAACCGCGCATTATTGATGTCATACATCAGCTCCTGCATAGTCTTGTACACCGGTCGAATCGTGCCTTTCATACCACCCTCAGTGCCAAAGTCATCAAGAACCAGTACATCAGCTGCCTTGGCAAATTTGACAACCCGTTGAAGCTGATTGCGTGCTTGAACGTCGCCATCCATTGAGTGATAGACAAGCTCAAGCATTTCATCAGTCGCCAGGAAGAACACGTCAACATAGCGCTTGTACTTTTCAGCACCGTCTGGGTGCTTAATGTAACCCCACCGGTAACCGTGATGCCTAACATAATCAATCATGGCGATTGCTAAGCTTGTTTTACCCGTTCCTGGCGAGCCTTCTAACATGACGTTGAACGGCTTGTCATCAGGCGTCAGCATTTGCTGGGCCAGCTGTTGGGCTTTTTGCTTTAGCTGCTCGGCATTCTGCTTACTGATTTGCTTGGACGAGTCCCAACTGCTAAAATTAAAGGCGATCGGAGTTCGACCTGACCAAAGACTTTGCTTATAGACATGGTCGAATTTCTGACACTTAAGCCGTTGATTCCACTCGCCAACGTGCTTATCATTATTGGCCTTCATATAGGCCTTAACTTCATCTTTATTATCAAGGTCAACCGGCAACGGCTGGCCTTTTTCTTGTGCGATTCTTTTTAGGTTAGCTGAGATGGCCGCCGCCATTTCAGCTACGCTATGCATTGCCATAGCTCCTGCTCCTTTCTACAGTTGATCAAGTGCATCACTAATTGGAATTGCCTTGCCTGCCAGATAATCAAGCCGATATCGTGTATTGCCTTCTTGATCGATAGGCTGAACATAGTAAGCCTTCTGCTGCGGGCTAAGGTTCTTAATCCCTTTAACAGCTACGTTGATTTCGTTCTGTGTCCATTTGCCATCAACCAGCTTCTGCGCAAACCCGCCATCACCTTGTGGCTGTTGCAGTGGCTTATAGCCTTGACTGTTAGCAGTCGAATAGTCATCATCAAAGCGACCATTGAACCACGTTGAGCCGTTCATTGGATGCAGCCATTGATTAGCTGCCAGGTACGCTTTATATTCGTTCAGCTTCCGCAGCAGATAATCATCAGCGTTGTCTTTGGACTTCTTCCGCCAAGCTTTATAGTGCCGAAAGGCATCTTTCTTTCCCTGCTTCTTTGGATAGAGATTCCAAAGTTTGTTGAAGGACTCAGACAAATCAGCGTCAGCTGAGACGGCGTTAGCCTGTTTGTTTGTAGTAATCTCTGAAGTAATCTCTGTGTAGTCTATGGTATTGGTTGTACAGGTTCTGTTCATTCCATTGACCAGATTCTGGTCACTCGTTGTACAGGTTCTGTACAATCGTTGTTCAAAATCCGACAACGTAGAATAATCAATCGTGTACCATTTGGTTTTATCGAAGCCAGCTTTGTTGTAGTTTCCAGTGATAAGCAGCCCTTTTTTCTCTAGATTATTGAAGTATCTAGTTAGCGTGGTCCTTGATTTAATCCAAGGAAACTGCTGCATCCAGTTTTCCATTGAGTTGTAGACCCAGTATCTGCCTTCACGATAGTTTTGCCTTTTTTCGATCCAGTAGTGGATCTGCTGCAAGATCACTGCTTCATCTAGGCTATTTAGCATTGCAGCCAAACTTGGCAAGACAATTAGCGGTCTTTCATCCAGTAGAAGGTTGCTCATTTCTCTGCTCCTTTCTAGCGGGCATCCCACCCACTCGGTGTTCTACGTTCACTGACGGCTGATGATTAGTTAAAATGGCAGTTCATCCGCATTTGGTGCTTGTGGCTGTTGTGCCTGACCATTAGTAGGCATAGCCGCGTTGAAACTTGCTTGGCTATTAAATCCGCTATTTTGAGCCTGTGGGGCTTGCTGGCGATATCCGGCTGATTGATTACGGTTGTTACCAAAGTTGCTCTGGCGCTCATTTTGGCTAGATTCTGGGCGAGTCTTGCCGTTTGGCCGACTGCCATCTTGTAGCAGTTTTTGGTGATTTAAAACACGCAAGTAGTACTTGCCATCTTTGGAACTCTCTTTCCATTCGACTTCAATTGCCAACTTTTGGCCTTTTAATGCACTAGCAAGCTGTTCTAGGCTATCAATTGCCACACCATCTTTTACACCGCAAGCAACCAACAACGAGTTGAAGCGCTTGATAGACATCGTTAGATTTTCTTCTGGATAGTCAACCCATGTAAGAGAATCAGCATAGATGATAGGGCAGCCGGTATACTTTCCATCAAGAACTTGGTAGTCGATGCTGATGACTTTGTTACCGTTGTTGCTCGTGTACAGCCGTGCATTGGTGATAATTACGTCGTAGGTTCCGGCTTCTTCTACGTACTTTCCAAAAACGTTGTTTGAATCAACAGTGAATAATGACATGTTTATTTCTCTTCTTTCTTTTGTTTTGCGTTAATCAGTTCGTCTGCTTTAACCAGTTTTCGATCATCAATTCGATTTTTAGCATGGTTGCCTTGTTCCGGATCCAGATCAATAAGGCGTTCACCGTCTTTGATGTAAATCCGACCGACTACGTCAAACATTGACGTGAAGGCGTTGAACGTCTTCTCGTTCATGTCAGCAGAGAATCGTCCCTGCATCTTATCCGGCCCGTTGTCAATCTGGTGAGCTGTGGCGTATACCGTTAATCCACAGTCACGGAGATATGTTCCCAATTGGCGGAACCATAGTTGCAGTTTTTGGTAATTTTGGCGATTGTCTTTTGATGCACCATCAATATTTTCAAGAATCATGTTTTGCAGTGCGGTAACGTTGTCCAAACAGATTGCCTGATAGCGTCCTGAGCTGATTGCCCGGCTAAGCAGATTACCCAGTTCTTGCTGCATGATCGGCATGTCGCATTCTTCTAGCTTAAAAACGTCGATTGATTCATCACCAATCAGCACGTTGGTTGACAGGTCGAAACTGAATAGCAACTTCTTACCTTCAAACTCTTTAAACAGGCTTGTCTTGCCTGTTCCGCCATCACCGTAGATGAAGTACATATGCGGAGTTGGCGGAATCTTTCCGCTTTCGTAGAATTTCATCGCTAATCATCTTCCTTTGTCTTAATAATGACATTGATTTCATCATGAGCAGTGACGGGTGCGATCTCCCCGTTTTCATCAATACAACGCCCATCATCAAGCACAGTCAGTGAGCTCTTGTATGCCCCCCATTTAAGCTCCTTAGTCGTTTTAACGAATTTAGGATCTACCAGATTAACCAAACGTTTGTCGTCATGATCAAACTTGGTGCTCTTGTGCTTTGAAACACTGCCATTACGGCTCTTAAAGCAGTAATGTGGGTTTTCTTCGTACCGTCGCATGTAATAGTCACTGATTAAAGCCTCTACATCAGCGATTTCTACGCTACGCCGATCAGTTTCTGGCTGATACCAAGCAGCTGTATCCGCAAGCTCACGTTCACGTTGCTCATCAGCCCGCTCTTGTTCTTCTTTCAGCTTGCGAAGCCGGTACAGCTTCTTATGCAGCTCTGCTTCGTTCTGAATACGTCCATCTTGTACTTCCATATCTATGCCTCTTTCCTATTTTTCTCGAAGACTATCTGTGCTTACATTTAAAGCATCTGCAATTTTGCATACCACTTTGAACGTTGGATCAACGCCATTGTTCTTATACTGATACAGAGTATTGTTAGGAATACCCGTCTGCTTACTAAGCCAATAAACGCTTTTTCCACGCTTATCGAGGATTATTTGAACTTGTCTCCACATAAAGTCCTCTCTCCTTGTGTATCTATATTTAGAGATATATAATTAATCAGAAATTATTTATAATGGAGTGAAACAATGACAGTAAGAATTTCGTTAACGCAATTTATTCATTTCAAAGCTTCAATATCTACAAGTGCTCGGATATCTGTGGTAAGAAACATTAAAGAAAATGATTATTCGCCAGCGGTTGATTATTGGTTAGACTTGCGTAAAGCAATTAACAAATTTTCTGAAGGTAAGATAAATATAGAAGAACTAAATAATGTAGTTGATTCTGTATCTCTAAGAAAAAAAGCTAATTACCGAAAAGCCATAGATAGGTTTGCCCATTTTATTGAAAAAAATAATGTTTCCTTTTTTCCAGTTAACAAATCCTTTTGGTCTTATGAAGATTTAATCGTTTCAGCTTCACCAGAATTGGGCATGTTCATCAATAATGAAAAGTTTCTTGTAAAAATCTTTTATAATATTAAAAAGCCCGAAGAAAAAGTTACTAAACGAAATATTATGCCAACTCTCTCTTTGCTAAATATCGCTAATAAAGCAAGTGAACAAAGCCAACAAGTTGGATTATTAAATTTACAAAACGGAAAATTGTTAACACCTAAAAATTCAAGTTTAGATACCAACCTATTAGAATTACAATTAGACGCTAAAACTTTCTTAGATTATTGGGGAATGGTTTAATCTTCCACTTCTGCTAATTCGCCTTGAATTTGTGCACATTCTTCGCAAATCCATCGTCCATCATCTAACTCTAAGCTAGCCGTTTCTCCACAGCAAAGGCATTTATGTTTCACCATCTTGATTTTTTTAAACATCGCACTCCACCCCCTACTTTGGCCAACCATCAAAATCAACTTTGAAAATCAGATCAACATTGCTGTTGATCGCCTTCAGCTTGTCCTGTTCGTTAAACAGCCAACCAGCGTATTCTGGGTTATCATTCAAATAACCAACTGACAATCCGTCAATAATCCAATCTGTATGAAGTGTTTTTTGTTCTAAAGTTTCATTCATGTTATAATCACTCCTGTTCATTTGTTTCCTTTTGCGCGTTACTGGTGTCGGCCAGTAACGCCTTTTTTTGTTGTGCTAATTGTTGTCTGCAAAGCAAACAATACGATCCAGATAACCGCGAACCAGTTTGCTTTGATGAAGTGGTCAGTCATGTATAGGTAGACAAATCCTGCACTGAGAGCTGACCAGACTAACGCCCGGAGCGTTCCCATAGTCTCACCTCCCGTTCCAACTTATCGATTCGCTGACATAACAGCGAATGATCAATAACCATCACCAGCAGAATCAAACCGCCAATCACCGGCGAAAAAATGTCAAATTCCATTAGCTAACTTCATCTCCTTTCTGATTTGACAACAAGATATTAATAATCAGCTGCTCCATGTCTGGAGGTAGTTTTACTTTTTCGAGGTCATCAATACGACGCCCACTGGCATCATAGTTTTCGATAACATACTCCATTGTGCATTTCTCCTTTCTGTTACAATTAGTTCATCTCCCAACGAAAGGAGGTGACAGTATGGCTATAGCAACTCTAGTATGTTCTATTATTTCTGCGTTAATAGCAGTAATAAATGTAACTATTACAGTTTGGTCTTCTATTCTTGATATAGATATCAACCATTCCATCAGTACTAATGGCAACAATAAATTTTTGAGAATCGAAATAACAAATAACGGTGATATCTCTACTAAAATCAAAAGCTTAGTTGTTGAAAGCAGCACTGGTGTCTTAAGAACATCCTCTGATACATCTATGTTCGTTCCATTTGCTCATCCTGAAATATTAATTGGTCATCAATCTGTTAGGTACGGCTATCTAGTTACTAACAATGAAATAATTAAGAAAATCAGTATTGTTTTCTCAAAACGAACATCGTTAATAAGCCATAAAAAAGTCATTTTTTTAGATTGAAATACAGCGTAATTAGTAGACTCACTAAAGTTACTAATTGGGAAAATAGCATCCATGCCATCAAGACAATCACTTCCTTCAAACATTACTTTATTGTTCGCAACGCATTAGCTAGAGTTATATTCGCAGCAGCTTGTTCTTCAAGTTGCCGTGCAATTTTCTCTAGCTCTTTTTTTGGTTTCTTGATTCATCTATACTCCCTTCTTCCTGGTTGTATACTTAAGTCATCTCCTAGTGAAAGGAGGTGAAAATATTGAAGTTAAAACATGATTGTGTTCGGTATGTCCTACTTTCATTAGAAGCACAGGGAATAGGCATGCTGCATTATGGAGCCGAGCTTTCTCAAATGCTTCCAGAGCTTGTCAACGATCAATATTCTGAAGACGATATAACGTATACTTTTTTGCAGCTACTTGATGGAAAATATATAAATGCAAGGTATGATAAATACGCTTCTGGTTTTTCATTAGTGGTTTTTGATATTACTTGGTCTGGCCATGAGCTTCTTGACTCGATTCGTGATGATGAAGTATGGAATCAAACGAAAAAAGCAACCAGTACCTTAAAATCAGTTTCAATTGGTGTTCTTAAAAACGTGGCTACTGCAGTTCTTACGGGAATTATTAAACAGAACACTGGCCTTCCGCTTTAAGCAGATTTGATAGTCATTACCATCAATATTTACGAAAAGGTTTCTCAAGGGATGACCCATCTCTTCTGAAAACCTTTTTCTTTCTTCATTAGAGATGGTTGGTGCTATACCATAGTTTCCATAAGTGGTTGCCAGTAGTTGCCTATAGCCGCCTTCTACCGTGTAATAGATAGCTCGCATGATCTGCCACCTCCTACAGTCCTAAATCGTCGTCTTGAATCTCCAGTGCGTTGTCCTGGAACACTTTCAGTGCTTCAGGAAAGTATCGCCAAGCTCCATCGTGATCGCGGTAGCTCATATCGGCATCACGCTTAACCCCTAGCTTGTTGGCCCATTTGCCAATAGCAATCGGTGACACGCCAATCATGTTGCCAATCTCGGTTGCTGAGTATTCACGGCGTGCGCCTACTGGCAGTGCCGACATGGCGCGAATTGCTTCGTTACGGAAGTCGGTAGCCATACGAGGTCGCTGGTAATCGTCAGCAACTTTGCCAAGCTCCAGATACAACTTGACGTCTTGATTGCGCAGCTCGTGTGCCTTGTTGACGTTCTGCTTGCGCATCTCAATCAGCCACTCGCGCTTGTACGCGAGCTTCTCATGCTCCAGGCCACTGTCAATGCTGATAGCGTTGCGTTGCTTGATGAATTTTTCCATTTTATTAAATGCTTCAATGTACTTAAGTTTGAAGCTTAATGCTCTTTTGCCGTTAAAACCCATTGCTAATAACGTGTAGCCATCTCTATTCATGTAGAACATAGGATATTTCTGCTTGTTTTGAGGATTGATATAGGATGACTCTTCGAACATTTGTTGGGTCCCCTTATTTTTAAGGAGGCCCCGAATTGCTTCAAGAACATTGTCGTGGCGCTTTCGAAATACGTCAGCGACTCTCAGACTAGTAGTCACTGCTTTTTGCCCCTTCAACACAACTAAATCTTTCATATTCCTTCTCCTTTTTAGTACGATATTTTTCGTACTTTTATTGTAAAAATAAAGATTCTAAATTAGTGTGATACAAGTCGCACATCTTCAGAATCGTTTCAACCGTGACCAACTTCGGGTTCTTCTCGTATCGACTTAACGTCTGGTAAGAGACGCCTAACTCTTTCGCCGCCTCTTTTTGCGTTAGACCCGCGTTGACCCGAGCCGCCTTCAATGTCATTGTCAACTTATCATCCCCTAGAAACCGAATAGACTGAGTAAGGATAGAATGAGGATCCCTACTAACAGCCATAATTCGACTCTTTCTCGTGTTTCTTTTTTCATTGATTCTTACAACTTGTCAAGGTACACTAAAGCTCGGGGATAATTAACTCCCCTTGCTTTATGTTTTTAGAGCCAAGCAATTAGATGATCGATCAGTAAGACGATAAAGGTAATGATTTCTAGCCAGAACCGAATCGTTTCACGTCGCTCAGCTTTTTGTTGGGCTCTTTTTTGTTGCCTTGACAAACCGCTATGCTCCTTTCTTGTTAAGGTCTTGATCAACCTTACGAGTTATATAGTACGACTTTTTTCGTACTTTGTAAATAGCTTTTTTGAAAAAAATTCAGTTTTTTTTGAATTTATCCTTATTTATTAGTAGAATTAAAGAAAACATTAAGGAGGCGGAGCTAATGGCTAAAGCCGACCCTCAAGATAAAGATAATCGTATTCAATTCTCTAATAAATTACGAGAACTATTGAACTTAAGAAATAAGAAGCAAATTGATTTACATCGAGATTTAGGAATCCCTAAAAGTACTATTACAGGTTACGTAAAAGGTACATCCCTACCGAATCCCGAAACTTCTCAGAAAATAGCAGATTACTTTAACGTCCCACGCTCTGAACTCGACCCCCGATTTAAACCGACTCACGACCCCAAGGAAGACGATCTCAAGACCGCAGACCTCGCTGATGATGACACCATCTTTACTTTCGAAGGCAAGCCTATCCCTGAGCAGGACCTGGAATACATGAAACGGCTGCTGCGCGGTGGGAGAAAATAAGGAGGTGTTTGTTAATAATGGAAAATTTATCAAAGCGTTTAGTGGATAAGAGTATCGAATCATTTGTTTTGGGCCTTGAGATCTACAACAAACCAACTATTAGATACCGAGTTGAAGGGTTTAGCTTTTTTATTTGCAATGCATGGGAACTAATGCTTAAAGCTTATCTAATTAATAAAGATGGAGAATCAAGCATCTACTATCACGATAAGGCAGATAGAACTATATCTTTGGACGAAACTATTAGAAAAGTTTTCACTAATAAACATGACCCTTTGTGCTTGAACTTAGAACAAATTATTAGTCTAAGAAATACTAGTACTCACTTTATTACGGAAGATTATGAACAGATATTTGCTCCACTTTTCCAAGCCTGTGTTTTTAATTATGTTGAAAAAATGCAGGAGTTCCATGCTATTGATGTGTCTAAAAATGTAGCACCCAGTTTCTTATCCCTAAATATTAACATTTCTGACATTTCGGATAATGCTCTAAGAGCTCATTACTCTGCGGCAGTTGCTGAACTTATGATACGAAAGCGTAACGAAGTGACTGACGAGCGTCAGATAGAGGGAAGTAGATATTCAATCCCCGTTGAAACTAGAATGGTCATTACTAAAGACCCCAATAAAGCTGATTTTTCCGTTAACGTTTCTAAAAGCTCTGACAACAATATAACTATAGTACGTGACGTAAAGGATCCTAATTCAGTTTTTACTTACACGCAGAATAAAGTTATAAGTTCTGTTAACAAAAGGCTTAAGAAAAAAGGGATTCTTTTAGATAAAATCAAAAAAGGTGAACCAGCCAAAGACAAGTTCACCTCAAACGATTTTCAATTGTTCATTAAATTCTATCAGATCAAAAATGACACAAAAATGTGTTATCACTATAATTTAGGAAACCGATATGGATATTCTCAAAAAGTAGTTGATCTTATAGTTAGAGAAATTGAAAAAGATCCATCAGTAATCCAACATATTAAGCAAGAATTATTAAAAGCAAAAAAATAAAGATAACCCCAGGCACATGAGAATTCTCGGCCAATGCCTTACTCCCATTCGGGAACTCAGTGTTAATCCTTCACAAGTTATCTTACAATTATTATCCATATTAATCTACGTAAAGTCAAATATTACTTACTCTAAATAAGAGTATCTGCTTTTAGTATTCTATTTTTCTAATTAGAATCGAGGTGGTAAAAATGACCGAGATTAGCAACTATCTGGAAAAGGTAGCCTTTGACCATAATATTAATATTGTCTGGACCGATAAGCTGGCTCCTGAAACTCCGCCTGGCTGTTCGCTCCATTACCGCAGCATTGTCATGAACCTTAACTGGCATCACCCCGCTGAAATTTCGTTTCAACTTGCTCACGAAATTTCGCACATCTTAAATGGTGATGAAACCGATATTTGCTTCTACCATGCTACCTTCACGGGCAAACACTCCGTTGAATATAAAGCAAACACCGGCGCAGTTAAGCTTATGGTTCCTTTTTATTGCCAAGGCGTGCCAAAAGAAACCATAAACGTATACGATTTTATGGAATCATACGAAGTGCCAAACTACCTTGACAATGTAGTCAGGGAAGAAGTGCATAACTATTATATTTCAAACAGATACTAATAATACGCCCAAAACCGATCGACGATAAAAGCTATTGGAGGGATTATGTATGAAAAAATTATGTTTAATTTGCGTAGCTGCATTAATGGGAATGACGCTTACTGCATGTAGCAGCTCCTCATCACAAAAATCAGCAAAGAGTAGCAGTAGTTCTTCATCAACTAAAACAGTCAAAAAGCATAAGGCTACAAAGAAAAACAAACAAGAAAAAAAGAAGCAAAGTTCGACCAACTCTACTTCTTCTAGTTCATCTCAAGCTGTTACTCAACAAAATACCAGCAATACTCAGACAGAAACAACAAATAATTCTCAGCAATCAGCACAACAACAGTTTAATAAGTCTGATCCAAATACTTGGCATAACGTCCCATATAAAGGTTATCCATCGTATGACGCTTACTGTGAAGCTAATGGTGGTGATCCTGAAGTTCAGGCAGAAACAGCAAATATGCAACATGCCAATAACGTAAAAATGGGAATTGAAAATCCAGACGGAAGCGAAACGCAAAATTTCAAAAATTGGCTAAATGCTCGCGATAACGCATGGAACAATGGCAATGATAATTTTCCAAGTTATGATCAAAATCAGCAATGGTAAAAATCATTTCTGGCAGGCAGTTAACTGCTATCGACGCAATCTCGGCATGATATTTAAATATCGTGGCTATTTATTCGATCTAAGACATGGAATTTATTTAGTCAGATGTTAACCTTGAGTTCATTTACCGCATTTACGGACAATTGTCAATCCTTTTCACATTCTTTTTATTCGCGCTTTATTGTACTTACAAACCCTTATATAACGGGATTTTATTCTTTTTCTTTCTTTTTTATGAGAATTGTCCAAAATCTGATGACACTAAAAGCTGAGAAAAGTATTGACAGTTTCGTCACTCTTTGTAATAATAAACGTACAGATCAAGTCCAAAGGGCCCTAGGAGTAGGTGTTGGACTAACAAAGCCTTAGTTCTGTGCGTTTGTGCAGTTCTAAGGCTTTTGTTTTTTTTTTGAGGTGAGATTTTTGTCAGACACAAACAATTCCAAACCGTTCAAAACATTAAATCGGCAACTAACAATTCTACGTGAGCGTGGCCTTGATGATGCCCACGCTAAAGCTAAACGCTCATTAGAACAGATAGGATATTATTCTTTAATTAATGGTTATAAATGGATGTTCTTAGCCAGGGATTCAAACGGGAACATAATTCATCCAGAAGTATACAAAGATGATGCATCTTTTGATGAAATTAAATCATTGTATGATTTCGACTTTGAACTAAGAGCAATTTTATATCGTGCTCTACTTAAATACGAAACTATGTTAGGAGCAGAAATTGCATACCGTTTTTCTGAACAGCATCAAGAAGAACATGCATATTTAGCGATGGATAATTTTTCCAGAAATCCCCAACAAGTTTCTTCAGTTGTTGGTACTATAAGTTCTCTATCCAGTACAATTAAAAAATACTCTGATCGCAAAGGTAAAAACGCTATAAAACATTATGTTAATAAGCACGGTCACGTTCCACTCTGGGTTCTTGTCAACTTCTTAACATTCGGTGAATTAAATTATTTCTATTCAAATTGTACACCGGATATACAACTAACAATTGCAAAAGATTTTCAACATACCAAAAAAGTTTCGTACGATGGCAGCCCACAACCAGCAATTACACCAAACGCAATTATGGATATCAATCAAATGGTTAATATTTTCAGAAATGCAGTTGCACATGGTGAAATTACTTATTCAAAGATCGTTCAACGAACTCCTCATATGCGTGACATAAAGGTCGCAGCCAATATCAGAAATGTTCAGTTAAAGAGTCAAGCTGGTATTTTTGAACTTATAATTGCAATGAAAGCTGTTCTTCCCAGAAAAAATTATCAAAGGTTAATTAAGGATATCAACACTTTACTAAAAGAATTTAAAAAGTGTTTTACTCCGATTAATTATTCAGCATTATTACAAGATATGCATTTTCCAAATAACTATACTGATATTTGGTAACTAAAAGATACATCCACTACTGACATAAAGAATATTCAACCAGATCATCAACGTTAAAAGCTTTGAACAAAATAGCCCTAGCCGTAACAGCTAGGGTTTAAAAAGATACTTATAAGAACATATGTACGAAAGGAAATTGTTATGAATAGAAACGAATTATTCGAATACATCGAAAGTAATTCTACCGTTATTACTATCTTCAAGAATAAGGTTCGCGCTGACCAAAAATTAAAAAACAAGAAGCGGCAACCCGCTAAACGTTGGAATGAATCTAAAATTGAACGAACTGTTGATAAAATTACCGATGATTTTATTAACAATGTTTATGATAAATTAGCAAAAGGGGTAAAAGCTAATAGGCACACCACCAAACAGCAATGGATTACATTTATTGAAGAGCATGAAGTACTAGATGAACTTGAAGAATCTGTCATAATGATTAGCCTTGAATAACACTAGTCACGAAAAATAAGGTATTTAAACAATGTTTGAGAAGTAATTAACCAAGGATACTAAAAAAGCTAAACTTAGTCCGCTGACGGAAATAAAGGCAAACGTCAAGTGACCAGATCCATTAATTTTTATACGTATGGCGAACGCATGTTTATTTTATAAAATAAAAAGAACTTTCCTTAATTTAAAGAAAAGTTCTTCTCTGTACCTAACCATCTTTGCCAATGGGTAAATCCAATTACTAAAAGATGTCTCCCACAACTGTGGAAGACATTGAATATAACATTGGCTAGCACTAGTATATCATTTTTTAGATAAGCCTTACAAAAATGGAGGAAATTCATATGCCTAAAGTTGCAATCTATGCTCGCGTCTCTACTCTTAATCAAGCTGAAGAAGGTTACTCAATTGAAGGGCAGCTAGCTAGTTTACGCAAATATTGTAGTGCTTTAGATTGGCAGATCTATCAAGAATATGTTGATCCCGGTTTTTCTGGTGGTTCTTTGAATCGACCTGCTATTCAGAAACTAATTGTGGATGCTAAGTCCCACAGATTCGATATTGTGCTGATCTACAAGCTAGACAGATTATCACGATCAGTTCAGGATACACTTTATCTTGTCAAAGACATCTTTGATAAAAATAAGATTTCTTTTGTATCACTTAATGAAAAAATCGATACTAGTTCCCCGATGGGAAACTTATTCCTCACGCTGCTAGCCTCAATTGCTGAATTCGAACGTGAACAAATCAAAGAACGTATGATGATGGGCAAAGTAGGACGTGCTAAGTCTGGTAAAGCCATGGGCTGGTCTAAAGTTCCATTCGGCTATACTTACGATAAACAAACTGGTATTTATCAGATTAACACATTACAAGCACAGATTGTTAAGAGAATTTATCGTGATTATCTTGATGGTGTATCAATTACCAAACTTGTTGATTTGCTTAATGCCGAAGGTCATATCGCTAAAGATCGTCCTTGGACTTATCGGACCGTTCGTCAAGCTTTAGATAATGTTGTATATACTGGTCGACAGTTTTATCAAGGCAACGTTTATCCTGGCCAACATGAAGCGATTATTTCAATTGAAGACTATGATAAAACCCAAGCTGAGCTAAAACGCCGACAATTAACTAATGCCCAAAAATTTAATCCCCGCCCTTTCCGGGCTAAATACATGCTCTCAGGTCTTTTACGCTGTTCCGTTTGTGGCTCATCAATGATGGTTCAAACACGCTATTTAAAGTATGCAGATGACTATCACTATTATCGTTGTGTCAGTTCGATAAGAAAACGTATTCGCTTTAGCTATCGACAAGATACCCAACTTTGCCAAAATCGATCCGATTACCTAAAAGACGATCTTGAGAGCGCCATAATTAAGACCATACGACACCTGCAACTGCATCCAGATCAAATGCCTGTCAATACTGTTAAGTTTGACGACAAGCCCTTAAAAAACGAATTAAATCGTATTAATGACAAGCTAAATAAACTAGTGGATCTATACTTAAATTCTAATGGTATTTCAATTGGTATTATAAATCAAAAGCGCGAAGAGCTGCTGCAACAAAAAGAGGCACTCGAAAACAAGCTGCAAGAACGTAAACCTAAGCAACCGGAATTAGATCCCAAAAAAGCTTTGTTACTTTTAAGCAAGAAAAACATTCTAGAACTGCCATACGAAGAACAAGTAAAGCTTGTAAAATCCTTAATCAGCAAAATCGAAGTCAGCCCCAGCAAGATGAAAATTCATTGGCGTTTTAACGTCGAAAAATAATTTTAGGTTCCTTGCTTTCCAATAGCGTAAACGCGTGCCGTTTCTGCTTCTTTAACATCTTAGTAAACCTCCTGCAGTGAGTGATAGATTGGCAAAAGAATACTGAGATACATTAAAAAAATCCCAGCAGCAATCAAAATAAAAAGCGCTGGCTGCACCAATACCAGAATATGCATCGTTGACTGCCGAAATTTTTTAAACTTGAGCTTGGAAAATAAAGTCAGTTCCTGGCCTAATTGTTCATTGGTCAAGCCACGATTGATAAAAATAGCCAGTTCATCCGGTAAGAAAGGTGCTTTCAAGATTAGGTCGGTCAACTGTCTTCCCTGCGAGCTGAGCTCAAATGCTGCCTGACCAACCTGATGCAATAACGAATCATCATCAAATTTATTCGTCAGTTGGCATATTTCATGCAAAGAGAAACCATGCTGCAGCAAAATAGCTAAATTGGACGTCAGATAATAACCATAGTATTCACGAAAGATTTTGCCAAACAGCGGCCAGCGACACTGATGTCTTACTTTTTTTAGCGTTGACATATGCCGCCAGTGAATTGCCACCAATCCTCCATAGCTAAAAAAAACACCGCCTGTAATTATCAGTGTTTCACCAATTGGCCATTGCTCGCCGATTGGCAGCTGATTCTGCTGCTGCCAGCTTTGCAGCTCGGGAAAAACAAAAATCAGCAAAGCCGCCAAAATCGTCCCCAGCATCACCAATAAAATCAGCGGATATTCCAAAAGCGTCTTTAGCTGACGATGCTGCTGCTTTTGGACCTGTAAATACTGACCAATCTCTTTTAGCGTTATCGAAAGACTGCCATGCTGCTCAGCCAGCAAAAGCTGATAGTAAAGCTCAATTCTTAAATATGGCTTTAACGCATCTGCCAGCAGACGACCGGCCCTAAGCTGCTGATCAATTTTTGAAAAAAAAGCAGCCTGCTGCGGATAGGCTCGCTGTGAGAATTGAACTGCATGCTGCAGCGAGAAGCCAACCGCTAACAAATCATGCATCAGTAAAAACCAATCAGCCTGTTGACCGGCTTTAAAATTAACCGGCTTGGTATGACTGGGCCACGCTCTTTTCCACACAGCCCTTGGCCACGCAATTTTTAAGCTGCTGCTGCCAAGCATCGGTCATCCCCACCTTTCGCTTTGTAAAACTTTCCTGCAATGCATCATCAGCCAATAGATCAAAGAGTACCGCCAATTGTTTTTTACAGTCGGCAAGAGTCGTTGATAGCAGACACAGCTGACCGCCTGCTGCAGATAAAAGTCATCGACGTTCAGCTGTTCTAGACGAGTCAACGCTCCGTAGACATTTCTGGCATGCACGGTTGCCATGACCAGATGACCGCTTAAGGCTGCTTGAACTGCCATCTGTGCCGTTTGTGGATCACGAATCTCGCCAATGATAAAGATCTGTGGTCGATGCCGCAAGCCAACCTTAAGCAGCTGCTGATAGCCCATCTCAGCCAATTCGTTGACCTGCAGCTGAATAAACATTGGCTCGGTAATCTCAACCGGATCCTCTATCGTCATAACAACACACTGGTCAACGAACTGACGCGCCAGATGATACATCGTCGTTGTCTTTCCTGATCCCATTGGTCCGGCAAACAGCATCAACCCCGTTTTTTAGCAGTCTGCTGCAGTTTTTGCCATTGCGGCGGTACCAGCATCCGATAATCATTGCATAAACGATAGATAAAACGTACCACCAGTGACTCCTGTCCACGACAGTCACCAACCGACGATAATCTTAAGTCTACCTTTCCCCTAGGCGCGTGCCAGCAAAGCGATCCTGACTGTGGGCGACGATGCTCACTGACTGACATATCAGCACGATACTTTAAATATGCAATCAAACGCTTGCCAAGTGGTAATGGCCATTGCTGATAAAGCTGCAGCTGGCCCTCATGCATGATTAAAAGTCGATAGTAGCTGCGATATGGCAGAACATAGAGATCCGACACCCGGTAGCGAATTAAAACCGCAATGTCTCTTGAGAACTCGCTTTTCAAAATTATCCCTCCTCTAACAATGCTATATGCCAAAAGAAGCAGGATGATATTTTTTTAATGCCGATTATTCGCTTGCAAAAGTTTTCTAATAAAAAAATCACGCCACTCTCGACTGTAAGCGTCGCTGTTGGCGTGATCTTCTAAAGATTAGCATTAAAATACCGAAATGCATTACCTGACATTGTTAAATATTGAATGCTTTGGAGAAAAAAAGACGCAGGCATTATTGCCCGCGCCTAAAAACGAAACTATTCAGCATCGTCATCGTCTTCGATAACCCCAGCTTCATAAATGTCGGCAACATCGTCGTTGTCAGTCAGTTCGTCAATCAAGTGCTTGTATTGACTGACCTTGTCGCTAGGAACAACCGTCGTGTTTTGAGGGATCATCGTTACTTCAGCCGTGTCCAGTTCGTAGCCTTGTTCTTGCAAAGCATCACGAACGCTGGTCATGTCGCTTGGTGCCGTGAAGATCTGGAACTTGTCGTCAGTAGCCTTCATGTCTTCAGCACCGGCATCCAGAGCATCCATCAGCATGTCGTCTTCGCTCTTGTCGAGACCGTCACGCAGAATTTCAATCAAGCCCTTGCGATCAAACATGTAGGAAACAGAGCCACTGGCACCCAGCGAACCGCCGGAATGAGTAAATGCAGAACGTACTGCAGCGGCCGTCCGGTTCTTGTTGTCAGTCAAGGCAAAGACCATCACTGCAACCCCACCTGGGCCATAGCCTTCGTAAGTAACTTCTTCAAACTTGGCACCACCAGCACCAGTAGCCTTTTCAATTGCCCGTTGAATGTTCTTCTTAGGCATGTTGGCTGCATGAGCCTTGTCGATTACCAGACGCAGTTGAGGGTTGTTTGCTGGATCAGGATCACCTGTTTTAGCGGCTTGGTACAAGTCACGAGAAATCTTTTGGAAAATCTTGCCACGCTTGGCATCCTGAGCGTTTTTACGCCCTTGAATGTTATGCCATTTTGAATGTCCTGACATTACTAACTCCTCTTTTCTTATATAGATTTAGATAACAAACATTGAAATTTTACCAAATTAAGCTGGCAAATTCAAGACTTTATCAATGACGACGAACAATTCGCAGCCCACCGCGCAAAAGCCAGCCAACCAAAGCCAGCACCAACAGCAGCCAGGCAATTCTCCATCCCCTGGTTAAAACGTCATTGCCAATGGTTGCAATCGTTGAAGCATAGTCTGGTTGTTCTTGAGCAGCCTGATTGATTCCCAGCTTGATCAGCCAGACAAAGCCAAAGTACAGTCCTGCTGACCAGGCAGTCGACCAGCTGAAAACGGCCAGAAAACAGTGTTTAAATAAGCTCCAGACAATTAAGACTGCCAGCGCCAATCCACTGATTGCCAACAGAACGTTAACGACTGTTTTAACGGTCGTAATCGTTTTGGCAGCCGTCTGTACCTCATCGGTGTTCAGTTTTTGGTTGACCTGGTTCGTCAGCTGCTGATTGAACTCACTGGTTGCCGAAGAAGGGAGCAGTGATGTTGAAAGACCATATGATCCCAGCTCATCATCAACCTTTGACTGCAGTCTTTTTTCAACATTGGTAAGATCAAGCTTAATACTCTTGCCAGCATAGACTTGTTTAACTGCCTGCCTTACCAAGCGGTGCGTTTCCTTGGTTGTTAGCAGTGAGCCAGAAACGCCATATTCGCTTAAACTGCCATTGACTTCTTCTTGAAGCTGCGTGCTGATTGGCGAATCGGCCAGCTCATCAGCCGCAAAATCGGCATCCAAGACCGTTGCATTTAGCAAAACCGCGATTGCTATCACCATCGTCAGCAAGATCCCCAAAAAGGTCGCCCCAAAATGATGATGACGCGGCTGTTTAACGGAAGCATCGGCCTGTTGTTTTTGACGATGCATCTCTTCTCGAGACATCAAAGATCAATCACCTTCTAGCGCGTTGACTGACGCTTTTCAAAACCATGTTCCAAAATAACGTCTTTGGATTCATCATCTTCTTTGTCTTCATCCTTGCTGTTCATCAACTTGGTCAATAGACGCATTGATACGGCCCCTAAATCATAAAGCGGCTGCGTAATCGTAGTCAGCTTAGGGCGTGTAATCTCAGTGGTCTTAGTGTTGTTTGAGGCAACAATCTGGAACTCATCAGGAACCTTGACGCCGTGATCAGTCAAACCGTTCAGCAAGCCCGCTGCTACGCCATCATCGCTGACAAAAGCTGCCTTGGCGCCACTGTCAGCAATAGCTTGAGATTGCTTGTAGCCTTCAGCATAAGAATCATGCGTCTCAAAGATCAGCTTTTCGTCAAAATCCTTGCCAGCTTCCTGCAAAGCCTGCTTGTAGCCTTCAATGCGGTAACGCTTGTTGATGGTACTATCCTTTGAGCCTACTACCAGTGCCACCGGACCATCAACACGTTCAATCAGGTACTTAATGGCTTGTTTGGCAGCTTCTTGATAATCAATCCGGACCGTTGGCAGCTCGTCATCATTAGTAACGGAACCAGCCACAACGACCGGTACATTAGATGAGCTGAATTCCTGCCGCAGCTCTTCTGAAATGTCATGCCCCATAAAGATAATACCATCAACCTGCTTGGCCATCAGCCCACGAACGACTTGCAGCGCCTTTCGATCATCAGCATCTGAGTTGGTCAGAATCATGTTGTATTTGTACATTGAAGCAATATCGTCAATCCCCAATGCCAATTCTGCAAAATATGCATTCGTAACATCTGGGATCACAACACCAACCGTCGTCGTTTTTTTGCTGGCCAGTCCACGAGCAACGGCATTCGGGCGGTAGTTTAACTGCTTGATAACGTCGAGCACTTTTTTGCGCGTTTCTGGTTTAACGTTGGGATTACCGTTAACCACACGCGAAACGGTCGCCATGGAAACACGCGCTTCACGTGCCACGGTGTAAATGGTAACTGATTGTTTTTCCATAATTTATAAGCCCTTTCTTTGTTGATTTTAGTTGCTTTCATCGGTTTTTCATAACCGCAATCAATATAACAAAATTAACGGTTTTGCGCAAACGTAATGATAAACAAATATGCTATAATATTAACAATTGCTTAAAAAAATCTCATCTTATGCATAAGGAGCAAGACAAATGAACAAATTATCACAATTGCGTCAAGCTGTCAATGAAGCACAGCTCGATGTTGCCTATCTCAGTGATCCAATGACCATTAAATATCTGACTGGTTTTGGCAGCGATCCGATTGAACGGGTTTTGGCGCTGCTGGTCTTTCCTGATCACGATCCTTTCCTGTTTGCACCAGCACTTGAAGTAGAAGCCATCAAGGATACTGGCTGGCCTTATGACGTTTACGGCTACCTCGATCATGAGCAGCCTTATGCGATGATTGCCGAACAAGTCAAGAAACGCGTTGCCGCTCCAAGCAGATTCGGGATTGAACAAGGCTTTTTGACCGTTGCTCGACTGCGGGCCTTACAAGAGCAGTTTCCTAAAGCCAGCTTTGACTATGATATGACGCCAACGATTCAGCATATGCGTTTGATCAAGTCGCCAGACGAGATTGCTATTCTGGAAGAAAATGGCAAGTGGGCTGATTTCGCCTTTAAGGTCGGTTTTGATGCCGTCAAGATCGGCGCAACCGAAAACCAGATTGCCGCTGAAATCCACTATGCTCTGCAAAAACATGGCGTTATGCATATGAGTTTTGATACCTTGATTCAAGCCGGTGCCCATGCAGCTGAACCACATGGCGCTACCAATGACACCAAGATTCAAGACAACGAGCTGGTATTGTTTGATTTGGGAACCAACGTTGACGGCTACACCAGCGATGCCTCTCGAACAGTGGCAGTCGGAACGCTTAATGATAAACAAAAAGACATCTATCAAGTCTGCCTTGAGGCTCAGCTGGCTGCCCAAGAAGCTGCCAAGCCTGGCATGACCGCCGCGGAACTGGATAAGATTGCCCGCGACATTATCGACCAGGCCGGCTATGGCGAATACTTCATTCATCGTCTGGGCCACGGAATGGGAATGACCGACCATGAGTTTCCTTCAATCATGGAAGGAAACGACATGCTGCTTGAGCCTGGCATGTGCTTCTCAATTGAACCAGGAATCTACATCCCAGGTTTTGCCGGTGTCCGAATCGAAGACTGCATCCATATTACAAAAGATGGCAATGAGCCATTTACTCATACGACAAAGGAACTGCAATACGTTGGCAGATAAATTGCAAATCAAAAGCACTTCACCAGCAAAAGTGAAGTGCTTTTTTGTCGATTCATAATTTTTAATCTTGGTTGCTTGATGATGAATGATCATCCTGACTAGCAGCGTCATTATCTTCATCAGATGCATCCGCAGTTTTGTCGATTACGATGTCATCTTGGCTTGAGGTGTCGGATTGGGCTTTGGCAAGTTCTTCTCTAATCTGAGCGGTCTGTTCGTCAAAGTCATCGTTGGTAAAATGATTGACCGCTTGATCAGCACTTTTTTTAACCGTATCAGCGCCTTTTTTTACTGAGCCGGCCAAGTCGCTAAATTTATCGCCAAACTTATCAACAGCCTGTTCCTTAACATCCTGCACCATTCCATCGGCAAGATCCAAGGCATTGATTGCATAGTTGGTTGCATAATCAACGGCATCATGCGTCTTATCAGCCACAGCCTGCTTAATCTGCTTTTTCTTATCGGCACTCAGCGATTGCCAGGCTCCAAATGCGGCCGCGCCACCAACCAAAAAACCAGCTAAAACTTTTTTCGTCATGTGCTTATCCTCCAATCAAAACTAGTTTTCCTTGGAACGATGCAGCTTGCTAAACAGGTTTAGTGCTGCTTTTTTACCGGCATTTGCCAACAGCTGGCGTCCCTGCTTGGCACTTTCATGCTGCGCGTTCAGCTTGTCAGTAAACTGGCGTGCCGCTGCGTTAACGTCGCTGGCACTCTGCCCAAGATCGGCAATGGCTTTTACCGCCGGATCCAGTTCTGACGACTTTTTGTTCAAGTCTTCCAATAATTCGTTGGTATTTCCTAAAACGTTTTCTAATTCATGAGTAAGTGCATCAACGTCTTTGCTTAATCCATCAATACTTTTAGTCGTTTCTTCCAGTGTCTTGCCCAAACGAGACAAAAACATTCCAATAAAACAAACCAGCACTACAAACGCGATCGCCGCGATCAGGCCGGCAATTTGTCCAGCAGTCATTTAAAAGCTCCTCCTTTGTAGTTACACCAAGTTTAACATATCGCATAATTTTTTGTTAATTATTATTAGCGGTTGACTTATGATATAGTTGTCTGGAATCTATATAAGGAGCGATTTCAATGAACAAGCAGATCCAACAGCTGACTAAATCTTTTGCCAACGTCGATCTGGACCAGATTGCCCAAAATATCGTCAATCGTCTATTTTCGATTTTACTGACGATCGTTATTTTTTTCGTGATTCTTTGGGCGGGCAAACTCATCATCAACTACGCCTTTAGTCATACCAAACGTTTTAACATGCTTGGCGCTCATCGCATGGCAACCTTTCACACCCTGACGCTCAATATTTATCGGTATACCTGCTTTTTCTTTCTGCTGTATGCCCTGCTTTCTTTGATTGGCGTACCGGTGGGAACCCTCGTCGCCAGTGCCGGAATCTTTAGTATTGCTTTGGGACTTGGCGCACAGGGATTCGTCAGCGACATGGTCAACGGTTTTTTTATTTTGCTGGAAAAACAGCTTGACGTTGGCGATGTCGTGGTGATCGGTACGGTTAAGGGCACAGTTTCTGGCATTGGACTGCGAACTACCCGCGTCACCAGCGCGGATGGCACGCTTAACTACATTCCCAATCGCAATATTACTACCGTCAGCAATCTTTCCCGCTCAACCTGGCATGCCAGCGTCGACATTCCTATTGGTCCCAATGCGCCATTGGATGAGATCAAAAAAGTCATTGCAGCGGTCAACCAAAAACTAATCACACAGGGCAAGTTCGGCAAGCATCCCGCTCCTAAAATCGTTGGTCCCGTTACGATTCCAGCAACTGCTTCTGCCAAGGCCTCATTGGTTTACCGCGTGGCTTTGACGACAACTTATGATGCCGAATATCAATTGACCAGTGACTGTCTGGCAGCTTATCTGACGGCTTTAAACAATGCCCATGTTTCGCTTGACTAACTTCACCAAGAAAGGTTTATGACTATGTCTATTCGTTTAATTGCTACCGATATGGATGGCACTTTTTTAAATAATGAGCACGACTACGACCATCACCGCTTTAAAAAAGTCTTTGACAAACTGACTAAAAATGGCGTTCAGCTGGTGGCAGCCAGTGGTTCCTCATACCCTCGTCTGCGTCGAGAATTTGCCGCAGTTGCCGACCAGATGATTTTTATCTCGCAAAATGGTTCGGTAATTCATTATGGCGATGAGCTGATTGATTGCTTTCCGCTGCATCATGATGACTTAAGGGCCGTTTTGGTCGCGTTGACCAGACTGTATGGTGATGACGACATCAATCAGCTGGTTATTTCAGGACCAACGACCTCATTTGTTGATCAATCCATGGATGAGAAAAATTTTGCCATCGTCAAGCTTTTTTATGAAAACGTTAAACGCGTCCCCAACCTGCAAGACATTTTTAAATATCCGCTTGACGAGCCGCTTACTAAGATTTCGGTAAATTTTGCCGATCATATTGATATTACCGATGTTACCAGTGAATTGGACAATCTGCTGCCAGCCAATCTGATCATGGAAAACTCAGGCTTCAATACTGAATTAATTGGTGATGCTCATGCTACTAAACGCAATGCTTTAATGGCAATCGCCAGTCAATTCAATCTGCGTCAAAACGAAATCATGACCTTTGGCGATAATGAAAACGATCTGGGCATGCTTACGCTGACTTCTCACAGTTATGCTATGAAAAATGCTGCTTTGCCGATTCGCTTGGCCGCATCCAACGTAACGCGTCTGACTAATCAAGAGAGCGGCGTTTTGGATACGATCGAACATTATTTTGATTTTTCCCACTAAAAAAAGAGCAGCCTAAGTCAGGCTGCTCTTTTTTTAGACATTTTCAGTTTCTGGCAGATCAAGCACCTCAAAATGCCGATCAAACGTGTGAGCCGCATAGTTAACGGCTTTCAACAATTCGCGACGCGTAACGATGCCGGTAAATTCACCGTGTTCAGACACGACCGTCAAAAATGACTGATCAATCAGCAGATGCAGATTTTCTTCCACGTCATAAGGATCAGTAATCACTGGGGCATCAGTCTGCATAACGTCTCTGACCTTCATCGTCTGCAGCTTATCCAGATTGATTCGGTCAGTTTCTAACAGTTCATCGGTAATCATTGAAAGCGACAGTAATCCGCGATAGTGACTTTCATTATCGACGACAACGATCTTGGCATAATGATCCTTAGTCAGTACCAAGAATGCATGATACAGTGAATTGTCTTCATTGACCGTAGCAACCAGGCTGGCTGGAATCATGAATTTTTCACGGCGATCCATCATTAATTGGCGAATCTGTTGGTTAATCATTCTTAAAAATCATCCCTTCATCAACCTGCTTTTATTGTAATGCTTATGGACGTCAAATGCGACTGTTATTCCAAACCAAGATGATCGTCTATTGACGTAAAAAGACAAAGTGCAGATCATTAATCGGCTGCATCCTGCGATCATAGTACTGAACATCAAGCTTATTTGAGTCAGCCGTCACAATCGCCAAGGTTCCGCCAATATTTTGATACTGTCCACGCGGCTGACTGATGCTGCCCGGATTTAAATAAAGCGTTCCTTGATTAAACTCAACGGCTAATTGATGAGTATGACCATAGGCTGCAATCGTCGCCCTTTGCTCTTTAGCCAGCAGCATTAGTGGCGTCAAGGTAAAATTGACTTGATAAAGGTGACCATGCACGACCAAAATTCGTTCTTGATCCGCGACTGCCAACTGAGACTGCGGATAGTCCAATCCCCAGTCGGTATTGCCAATCACGGTCTTAAATGGCTGCATGACCGGATCGCTTGGCTCAAGGTTTGAATCACCGCAATGCAGCATTATGTCGACTTCATTGCTAAATCGAGCAGCTATTTTTTGTAAAATCGCGCGATCGCCGTGATTGTCACTGACAAATAATGCTTTCATTAAATCAACTCCCCTAAACTGTCATCGTCGATCAGGCTATGCCTGCCACCACTCATTAAAATGTTTCATAAAATCCGCTAAGGCGCGACCCCGGTGACTGATGGCGTTTTTTTGCTCGCTGTTCAGCTCTGCCATGGCACAATGCAGCTCATCGACATAAAAAAGCGGATCGTATCCAAAGCCATTGCTGCCGGTTAATTCATGCAAAATATGTCCATCAACGCGCCCAGCAGCCGTCAATTGGGCCCCATTTGGCTTTAAACCTACAATGGTCGTGTGGAAGTGCGCCGTTCTTTTTTCGTCAGCTACCCCAGCCATCTTTTCCAATAGCTTGGCATTATTGGCAGCATCATCATGGTCTTTGGCATAACGCGCCGAATGAACTCCCGGCTCGCCGTTTAAAGCGTCAACCACCAATCCTGAATCGTCCGCCAAAACTGGTAAGTTTAGTTTTTCAACAGCGGTCTGGGCTTTGATCAGCGCATTTTCTTCAAATGTCTGACCGTCCTCATCAATTGCAAAAGCGGGAAAATCTGCCAGCGTCTTGACCTCAATTCCTTTTGGCGCCAACATTTCAGCATATTCACGCGCCTTACCCGGGTTTTTGGTAGCAACTACAATGGTTTCCATAACTGCTTTCCTTTCTTAAAGTTCCAAATGTGCACACGTATAGTTCGAATTGCTCAGCCACTGATTGGCCCCTGATTCTAAGACCTTGACGTCGCCAGTTGAGTAAATCTGGCTCTGTGGAAGCAGCGCAGCATCATTGCAGGCATCGTGACTAATCAGCCACTTTTCGGCACTGTTGACTGCTTCTTTAGCGGGATCAACCAATGTTACCTTCTTACCGAGCTTTTGTTTAATCTCAGCTGCCAAGAACGGAAAATGCGTACAGCCTAAAATCAAGGTCTCAACCGGCTGTTGATCAAAAACTGCCAGCTGTTCATCAACCGTCTGTTTGGCAAGACTAGTTCCGGTCTGACCATGTTCAACGATTGAAACCAATGGCTGCGCGGCTTTTTCAACTACTAAGACATCAGGATCTAGTTGATGCAGTGCTTTTTCATAAGCATGACTTTTAATTGTTGACGCCGTTCCGATCACGCCTACCGAATCATGGTGCTCCTGCTGCAGTGCTCCCTTGGCTCCAGGAGCGATCATACCGATTACCGGAAACGGCATCTTCTGCTGCAGAGTTGACAAGGCGGCTGCTGTTGCCGTGTTGCAGGCAATGATCATCATCTTGACGTTTTGGCGCTTGAAAAACTCGCCAATGTTTAAGGCCAGTTGACAAACGTCCTGTTGCGTGCGCGTACCATATGGAAAATGTCCCTGATCGCCCACAAAAATCAATTTTTCGTGGGGCAGCTGCTGGTTCATGATCCGGATGACTGATAAGCCGCCAAGGCCGGAATCCATAATCCCAATCGGCCGTTTATCCATAATTGCAACACCTTTCTTCCAAATACTTGAAACTCCATTATCTATTTATTTGTCGTTATTTTCAAGTTTTGCGGCAAACCCGAGCTTAAAATCGTCAATTGATGATTTGCCAACCAGCAGTCAAACTCGTTTTGATCGCAAAAAAGCATCAGTATCAAATTAAAATAAGTTTTTAACGATATTTAAGGAACTAATGTCTGACTTTCTATTATAATGAATTATGATTTGCGAAAAGGAAGGATCGTATTTCTGATGAGTCAAAAAACCTACGACCGTTTGATACACAGTCATCGCGGCTTAATTGCCGGCACCATGCGCGATGTGATTTTGCCAGCAATTCTCGGCAAAGAAACTGACGGCATTCTTTATTGGATTGGCAAGGACCTGGCCCGTGAGTATCCGGTAGCATCGCTTGAGGACTTGATCGTTTTAACCGAGCAGCTGGGGATGGGAAAACTCGAACTGCGTCAAAAAAACTCAATTCAGCATGTTTGGCGTTTGAGTGGTCCCATCGTTGAGGAGCGATTGGCAGTTGATAAAGAGGAAACCTCTTTTTCTCTAGAGGCCGGTTTTCTCGCCCAAGAACTGGAATTTCAGCTTAGTGCCGTTACTGAAGCCGAGGTAATCGAGTACAAACGCAGCTACGTCGAAATTCTTGCTCAAAATGATCCTCAGTCCGATACTGAATCGGAAAGGACAGAACTGGCTGAATTTGTTGAAATCGAAAAGCCCGTCTCTGAACAAGCTTCTGAAGCTGATTCTCAAAAGGGTCGCCGCTTTCGTCATAAAAAGCAGGCTCCCCAAAAATAAAAGCATCACTCATCATCTTGATTGAGCGATGCTTTTTATTTTAAAGGTATTGATTTAAAACCTGCTTGAGCTGATCGGCAGAATGATAGCCAATCAGCTGATCGACCACCTGACCATCCTTTTTGATCATCAAGGTTGGAATACTCATAATCCGAAACTGCTGAGGCGTTGCCGGATTTTCATCAACGTCCATCTTGTAAAAGGCAACGTCAGGCATCTGTTCTGATAAGGCATCTACGACTGGCGACTGCATGCGGCAGGGACCACACCACGTTGCCCAAAAGTCGATCAAGACAACGCCTTGCTGGGTGTCCTGTTCAAAAGTCTGATCGGTTGTAGTTTTAACTGCCATGATAAAGGCTCCCTTCATTGGTTGATAATCTTATCATACCAAAACTGCTGATTTTCGTCACTTAATTTGCTTACTTTTTATAAGTCACACTTAATAAACTTATTCTACTGTAAATAGACGATCGTTGCCCCATCGCCACCAGCATTAGGCGCCGCGTAGGCAAACGACTTAACGCGCGGATTGCTGCGCAGGTATTCCCATGTTCCTTTTCGCAGCGCGCCAGTTCCCTTACCATGAATTACAGTAACCGGTGAAAGATTATTAAGCAGTGCATGATCGATAAACTGAGCCAATTCGCTCATTGCCTGTTCATAGCGATGACCGCGCAGATCCAGACGGGCTGACGTATGCCGCGTTTGAACCGTACGCACTGGACGACGCTTGGGTTCGCGCTCTTTTTCGGCGTTGGCGAGCTGCTGTTTGGATATTTTCTCCAGGTCGTTTTCGTCAATTTCCATCCGCAAGATTCCCAGTTGTACTTCCCATTTGTGGTTGCCGCGTTTCTCCAAAAGCTCGCCTCTTTGACCGTAAGATTTGACCAAGACGGCATCCCCCTTATGCAGGTCGCGCTTTTGCTTGGCTTTTTTCAAGACTGAGTTGTGCTTTAGGCGTGGATTTTGGTGTAACGCATTTAAAGCTCCCTGTGCATCGATCAATTCATTTTCCTTAACGCTGCCGCCTTGGGTAATCTCCAGTTGGCGCAAATGATGGATAATCTGATCAGCTTTTTTCTTAGCCTGCGAGACTTGATGGTTAGCCTTGGAACGAGCATCTTCATATAGCTTCTCGCGCTGTTCCTCAAACCGCGTCAGCTTGTCGTTAAGCTCTTGTTCCGTTGCCTTATTTTTGGTCAAAAGCACCTCAAGCTTCTCGCTGCGTTCCCGGGCCTGTTTGCGCTGCTCAACCAGTTCGCCGATCATCTGGTTTCGATCCTGGCTGTCATCACGGACCAACGATTTGGCCTCGGCAATTACATCTTGACCGATTCCCAGCCGTTTGGCAATGGCAATCCCATTTGACTGTCCAGGAATCCCCAGCAGCAGTCGATATGTCGGCCGCAGCGTTTTTTGGTCAAACTCCATGCTGGCATTAATGGTTTCTGGTCGATCATAGGCAAAGGCTTTTAGCTCGGGATAATGAGTCGTAACTACAACGTCACTGCCTAACGCACCAATCTTGTCTAAAATCGCCATTGCCAGAGCCGCCCCTTCTTTAGGATCAGTTCCGGCTCCCAGCTCATCAAGCAGCACTAGGCTGTGAGCCGTAGTCTGATCTAGAATTGCCTTCACGTTTTCCATATGACCAGAAAACGTACTCAGATTCTGCTCCAGTGACTGCTCATCGCCAATATCGGCAAAAATCTCGTCATAAACTGCAATCGTGCTGCCCTCAGCTGCCGGAATAAACATGCCAGACTGTCCCATCAGCTGAATCAGCCCCAGCGTCTTTAAGGTGATGGTTTTCCCACCCGTGTTTGGACCAGTGATCACGATGGCATGGTAGTCCTGTCCCAGCTTGATATCGTTGGCAACGGCTTTTTTAGGATCAATCAATGGATGCCGTGCTTTTTTCAGCACTACCTGACCGGCTTGGCTGAGCAAAGGCAGTGTTGCCTTGGTGTCATGGGCCATTTTAGCCTTGGCATTGACAAAATCCAGATGTCCCAGAATCTTGGCATTATTCTGAATATCCAGCCGATAAGGAGCCAGCATCGTTGAAAGAGCTGCCAGGACTCTTCTGACCTCTTGCCGTTCCTCGATTTGCGATTGACGCAGACGATTATTCAGATCAACTGTACTGGCTGGCTCAATATACAGCGTTTGACCACTGGCACTTTGATCATGAACTACCCCGCCAAAACGGCTTCGCTCACGACTCAGCACTGGCAGCACATAACGTTCATTGCGGACCGTAATAATCGGCTCGCTTAGATACTTGGCCATTTTGCCATGCGTATATTTTTCCATCTGTTGGCGAATCTCAGCCTCAGTTTTAGCAATCAGTTGCCGAATCCCATGCAGCTTGCTGGAAGCCTCATCCAAAACAGCACCGGTATCCTGATCGATTGACTGTAAAAGCCGCTTGGTAATGGAAGGAATCGTCACCAATTCATCAACTTCTTTAGGCAGTACCTGCAGCATGATTTTTTCGGCATGCAGTCTTTCAAAAAAATGCTGGACGCTCATGCTGGCCCGCAAGACCTTGGCAATCTGCGCTAGTTCGGCACCATTTAAGCTGGCCTTGATCTTTAATCGCTTCATCTGCGGCCGAACATCTGCCAGTTTGGGAATCGGCATACCGCCTTTTAAGCGCAGAATGTCTGCTCCATCCATCGTTTCTTTCTGCCAGGAAAGTACCGTTTCATAATCAGACTGCGGCATCAGCTCAGCAAGTTCCTGCTTGCCGGTTGCCGATGCCAGATACTTTGCCAGCTGATCTTTAATTCGCTGAAATTCTAATGTTTCTAAAATTTTTTCGTTCATTTAAAACTCCTTTCAGTCCGTATCAAGCACCTATTAAGCTTTAAAGACTGATGCCGATCTATCCCAATAGCTGCAGAGCTGCCTTGGCCATCCCCGGCGTATCCCTGATCATCAGCTGAGCAATTCCCGATTGAGCAAGCTGATCTTGCCACCATTGGCTAGGAAACAGCTGAAAAACCATCAAAAACATAAAAATAATCAAATAGCCGACCAAGACGTCCAGTGCCCCACCAGCCCAACGATTGGCCGAGCCAAGTACAGGAAGACGATTCAGCCAGTTGGTTCTTTTCAGCAGCCAATGTCCAAAAAAAGAAATCGTGCTGAAGATGATCATAAAGGCCAAGCCATTATAGAAAAAAGAAGTTGGATCAATACTGCTCAAGAGACTGCCACTAACCGAGCCGGTAGTATTGCTGCCAATCTGAGGCAGAAATTCAGCCAATGCGCCGCCCAAAAAGCGCGCCCCCACTTTAGCGGCCAGCCAGCTGATCAAATAGGTACAAGTCGAGATCAGCATGCCTAACAGGCCACGGTTGGTGCCATTAACCCAGCAGCCAATCAAGAGAACTAAAATTACTGTCGTTAAAATCATTTTCTGGCCTCATTAATCTACAGTATCAATTCAATCAATAATAAATAAGACCCAGCATCCGGATAAACCGCACGCCAGGTCCCGATATCTTAACCTGAGCTGGCTAAAAAAGTCTCTTTTAGCCTCTCTGGTCGGACTTAGGCATTGAAATTGCCTTCATCATCAATAAACGTATTAAGCACTTCTTGAACCATTGCCCATTCTTCATCACTTTCAATTGGCATCAGCTGAATGTCGCCACTGTCAACGCCATCCATGTCGCTGGCTGGTTCAAATGAAAAGGCCTCAATATCAACTTCATCGGCATTTTCTTCATCCAATGGGTAAAGACAGATATACCATTTGCCGTTTTGATCGGACTTAAAGCGCATTGCTTCTTTGTAGAGCTCTTCATTGCCCTTTTCGTCGACCAGCGTAAAAATCTCTTCGTTGTCGCGTGGTTGATTTTCGCTCATAAGTAACTCCTTTATCGCTCTTTATAGCTTTTGAACCAGCTTGCCATGCCGATCGAGATAGTTTTGCAGGATCAGCGTTGCAGCCAGCTCGTCAATTACTTTCTTTTGCTTGCGTCTTGAAATATCAGCCTGTTCGACCAACATTCGATGAGCCTCAACCGTAGTCAGACGCTCATCTTGAAAATCGATTGGCAGGCCAAATTTTTCTACCAGCAGCTCGCCATAATGATGTGATGCCTCAACACGTGGTCCCTCGGTATTATTCATGTTCTTCGGCAGGCCGATCACAAAACCAGCAATCTGCCGACTTTTAACCAGTTCTGCCACCCGGTCAAGACCAAACTCGCCGGCTTCCTCATCAATAGGAATGATCTCTACTGCCTGTGCCGTCCAGCCTAGTGGATCGCTTTCAGCAACGCCAACGGTCTTAGAGCCGACATCCAGTCCTAAGAGTCTCATTTGGCGTCTCCATTATGCTGCAGATAGAAGCGCACGAGTTCTTCAATGATTTCATCACGCTCATGTTCACGAATCAAGTTACGGGCATCATTCAAGCGTGGAATATAGGCTGGATCGCCAGAAAGCAGATAACCAACGATTTGGTTGATTGGATTGTAGCCTTTTTCTTCTAAGGCTTGGTATACAGTATTTAAGGTTTCTTTGACGTCTTTTGGCTTTTCTTTGCCAAAGTCAAAAAACATGGTCTTGTCACTTGCCATCTTTTCACCCCCGACCTTTCTTTATCAGTATTTAATTCTACTATACCACTTAATAAATCACAATCAGCAAGCTTTTCCTTAATCAACCTTTAATGAAAAAAGACGCAGTGCCGTTTTGACACTCCGTCTTCTAAATTGCATGCAGCTATTTATTCAGATATTCGGCGGCCTGCTTTAGTGCAGTTGGAATTCCCGCCGGCTTTTTGCCACCGGCTTG